>Ga0209801_1000005_pt1 | contig 193639 bp, 182 predicted proteins | sample GraSoiAngelo_127_FD_185884 | JGI IMG/M metagenome (GOLD analysis project Ga0209801, IMG submission 185884) | Grasslands soil microbial communities from the Angelo Coastal Reserve, California, USA - 14_0927_09_40cm (SPAdes) (version 2) | ecosystem: Environmental > Terrestrial > Soil >... | reverse complement strand
TATTGCTTGGTGAGCGCGTTCTCGGGCTCCGTCATGATGCGCACGAAGTCCGCCTCGGTGAGCGGCTGCAGCTCCACGCGAATCGGGAAGCGCCCCTGCAGCTCGGGGATCAGGTCCGAGGGCTTGGACACGTGGAACGCGCCGGCCGCGATGAACAGGATGTGGTCGGTGCGGACGTATCCGTACCGGGTCTGTACCGTCGAGCCCTCGACGATCGGGAGCAGGTCGCGCTGCACACCTTCGCGTGAGACGTCCGGCCCCACCGTGCCGCGCTCGCCCGCGATCTTGTCGATCTCGTCGATGAAGATGACGCCGTGGTTCTCGACCCGATCGAGCGATTCGTTCACCACGTCGTCCATGTCGACCAGCTTCTTCAGCTCTTCGTCGATCAGGATGCGCCGCGCCTCGTGCACGTGCACGGTGCGGCGCTTCTTCTTCTTCGGCAGCATCTCCTGCAGCAGCTCGGTGAAGTTGAAGTCCGTGCCCTCCATGCCCTGCGGCGGCTGCATCATCTCGAGCCCGGGGAAGCTCTGCTGCTGCACCTCGACCTCGACCTCGCGCTCCTCGAGCTTCCCGTCCTTGAGCTGCTGGCGCAGCTTCTCGCGCGTGCGACGGCGCCGCTCCTGGACCTCGACGTCCGCCTCGATGGTCTTGGGCGTGACGTCACCCTTGGACGACACGACGAACAGGGGCGCCTTCTCCCTCTCCCCTCTCCCCTCTCCCCCCTTCTCCCCGGCGGCCGGCGTGGCAGGGAGCGGCTGGGTGGGGGTGGGGGGGAGGAGAAGGTCCAGCAGCCGTTCCTCCGCGCGCCGCTCCGCGTCGGGATAGACGTCGTCCTCGCGCTCGGTGCGCACCATGTTGATCGCCACGTCCACGAGCTCGCGCACCATGGACTCGACGTCGCGTCCCACGTACCCGACCTCGGTGAACTTGGACGCCTCGACCTTGAGGAACGGCGCGCCCGCGAGCCGGGCGAGGCGCCGGGCGATCTCCGTCTTCCCGACCCCCGTGGGCCCGATCATGATGATGTTGTTGGGGAGGATTTCGTCCCGGATGTCGTCGGGCGCCTGGGCGCGCCGCCAGCGGTTGCGCACCGCGATGGCGACGGCCTTCTTGGCCACCTCCTGGCCCACGATGTACCGGTCCAGCTCGGCCACGATCTTCCGGGGCGGCAGCTCCTCGAGCCACGGGAGCGAGTCCTCCGGGGGCTGGGCGGGAGTCGCCGCCGCGGGGGGGGCGGGGGGCGTCTCGTCGGGCGTGCGAGTCGGCTCGGCCATCAGAGCTCCAGGATCGAGATGTGCGTGTTCGTGTACACGCAGATCTCGGCCGCGATCTCGAGCGATCGCTTGACGATGTCGCGAGCGGGCAGCTCGGACGAGGTGAGCAGCGCGCGCGCCGACGCGAGCGCGTAGCTGCCGCCCGAGCCGATGGCGAGCACGCCGTCGTCCGGCTCGATCAGCTCGCCCGACCCCGAGATCACATAGCCGTGCTCCTTGTCCGCCACGACGAGCAGGGCCTCGAGGCGACGCAGCACGCGGTCCGACCGCCAATCCTTCGCGAGCTCGACCGCCGCGCGCGGCAGGTTGCCGGGGTAGCGCTCAAGCTTCTCCTCGAACTTCTCGAACAGGGTGAAGGCGTCCGCCGCGGCGCCCGCGAAGCCGGCGAGGATCTTCCCGCCCTTCAGCGTGCGCACTTTGTTGGCGTTGGCCTTCATCACGGTGTCCCCGATGGTGACCTGGCCGTCGCCACCGAGGGCCACATGGCCGTCGCGGCGGACGCACAGGATGGTCGTGCTGAGAATTCGCAATTGCGACACTACGTCCAACACTCTCCTTCCCTTTTCTTGTCCTCACCCCTTTGATCCCCTCTCCCTTCGGGAGAGGGGAAACCCGATTCAGCCATTCGTCCCCCCTCTCCCGAAGGGAGAGGGGGACAGGGGGTGAGGACCCCGTGCGAGCCTGGGGTCAGGACTCACGCGCGTGGGTGCGCCTGGTGATACACCTGCTTCAATCGTTCCACTGACGTATGAGTATACACCTGCGTGGTAGACAGTGAGGCGTGCCCGAGGAGCTCCTGCACCGCTCGCAGGTCCGCGCCCGCGTCGAGCAGGTGCGTGGCGAACGAATGGCGCAACGAGTGCACGTGCAGGTCGCGGCCCCGGCTTCCTCCCAGCACGCGCAGCAGTCGCTTGATCGCGAGCTGTACGCTCCGCTCCGTCAACCGCCGCCCGCGCCGGCTCACGAACACCGCCCGGCGATCGAACGTTCCCGGCCCCGGCCCGCTCCGCCCGGCCAGGCCGTCGCGGCGACGGTAATAGCGCCGCAGTGCGCGCGTCGCGTGAGTCCCCACCGGGACGATCCGCTCTTTTCTGCCTTTGCCACGCACCTTTACCTGGTCCGACACGAGATCTACGTCCCGGTCCGTCAGGCCGGCCAGCTCCGCGAGCCGGATCCCCGTCGAGTAGAAGACCTCGAGCATCGCCAGGTCGCGAGCCTCCGTGAACCCGCCCGCTTCCGCTCGGCGCTCCGCCTCGGCGAAGACGAGCCCGATCTCCCCGCGGTCCAGGTACGCGGGCAACGCCCTCCCGAGCTTGGGGGTGCGCGCCGCCTTGGCCGGATTCACCTCGAGCCCTTGGGTGACGTTCAGGAATCGATAGAACGTGCGCAGCGCCGAGAGCGCGCGTGCCGCCGAGCGTTTCGCCAGACCGCGCTGCTGCATCGCGCCGAGCCACCCGCGAATCGCCAGGCGGTCCACGCCTGCCCAGCTCCAGCCACCACCATAGTAGTCGGTGCAGAACACGGCGAAGTCCGACACGTCCCGTACATACGCCTTCACCGTGTGGGGCGAGTCGTTGCGCTCCTTTGAGAGGAACGAGCCGAAGGCGGCGATCTCGGGAGGGGGGGTCACATCCGCGCCCATGAGTCGCGGCTGAAGCCGCGGCTCGGCACTGCCGCTGAAGCGGCTACCGTACGCCCGTTTACGGGCAGACGCCGAGCCGCGAGTTCACTCGCGACGCTCACGCGGTCACCTCCACTCTCATTTCCCGCGCGAACGCGTCCATGTCGGCCAGCGCCCGTTCGACCAGCAGCTCTTTCTTCCGTTGCTTGTCACGCTCCGGGCGCTCCAGCGGCTCGAGCAGGCCGAAGTTCGCGTTCATCGGCTGAAAGTGCTCCGGATCTGCGGTATGCACGTAGCGGCACAGCGCCCCCAGCATGGTGGTAGGCGGTGGCACGGCCGGCTCCTCGCCCGCGAGCATCCGTGCCAGATTGATCCCCGCGAGGATCCCGGTGGCCGCGGACTCGGTGTAGCCCTCCACGCCCGTGAGCTGCCCGGCGAAGAGCAGCGTGGCGTCGTCCTTGGCGGACAGGTGGGCCGTCAGCGCCCGCGGCGAGTTGATGTACGCGTTCCGGTGAATGCTCCCAAACCGCAGGAACTCGGCGTGCTCGAGCCCGGGAATCATCCGGAACACCCGCTGCTGATCCGGAATCTTGAGGCGCGTCTGGAAGCCCACGAGGTTCCACATCTGTCCCGCGCGGTCTTCCTGGCGGAGTTGCACGACGGCGTACGGCTCCTTATCCCCGGGCTTGCGCCCGGGGTCAGTGAGGCCGACTGGCTTCATCGGGCCGAAGCGGAGGACGTCGCGCCCGCGCGCCGCCATCTCTTCGACCGGGAGGCAGCCCTCGAAGTACGGCGTGCGATCGAACTCGTGGTGCGGCTGGTACTGCTCGCCGGTCCGGAGCGCCGCGACGAATGCGTCGTACTGTGCTTCCGTGAACGGGGCATTCCAATAGTCGTCGCCCCCACCCTTCCCGTAGCGTGAGGCGCGAAACAGGACGGTCGTGTCGAGCGAGTCGGCCGAGACGATAGGGGCGATGGCATCGAAGAAGGCGAGCGCGCTTGTGTCGAGGCGGCGGGCCACGGCGGCGGCGAGCGCGTCGGACGTGAGCGGGCCGGTGGCGACCACGCCGGGGGACGGCAGCTCGGTCGCTTCACCGCGTACGACGGTGATCCGGGGATGGCCCGTGACGCGCTCGTGGACCGCTTGCGAGAATGCGACGCGGTCCACGGCGAGCGCGGCGCCGCCCGGCACGCGCGCCCGGTCCGCCGCGTCCAGCACGATGCTCGAGAGCCGGCGCATCTCGGCCTTGAGGAGGCCATGCGCGTTCGTGGGCTCGATCGACTTGAAGGAGTTCGAGCAGACCAGCTCCGCCAGCCGATCGGTCTGGTGGGCGGCCGTCATTCGGACCGGGCGCATTTCCTGGAGCGTGACGGCGATGCCCCGCTCGGCGAGCGCCCAGGCGGCCTCGCTCCCCGCGAGCCCGCCGCCGACTACTACTGCTTTCAGCTCGCCACCGATTCCGCCGGCGCCGCTTCCTCCACCACGACTTCGTGTCCGCACTTCAGGCACTTGCGAGAGACCCCTTTGGTCTTGGTCTGCTTCTCTTCCATCCCGACGAATCCGCAGCTCGGGCAGGCGACCGCGACCGGGCGGTTCCACGTCGAATAATCGCACTCGGGGTAGCGCAGGCACCCGAAGAAGTTGCGGCCCTTCCTGGTGCGGCGCTCCGCCAGGTCGCCCACGCCGCACTTCGGGCACTTCACGCCGAGCGGCACGGGCCGGGTGTGCTTGCAGGCGGGGAACCGCGTGCAGGCGAGAAACTCCCCGTAGCGCCCGGTCTTGATGACCATCGGCGCACCGCACTCCTGGCAGATCTCGTCCGTCGGCTTGTCGGGCACCTTGTCGCGCCGCAGTGGCCGCGTGTAGCGGCACTCGGCGGGGTAGCGCGAGCAGGCGATGAACGGCCCGAACCGGCCGCTCCGGACCACGAGCGCGCTGCCGCACGTGGGACACTTCTCCTTGTGCAGCTCGGAGAGGTCGTGCACGTCGTGGATCAGCTTCTGGACGTCCACTGCGTCGAGCGCCTTTGAGAACGGGCCCCAGAAATCGCCGAGCACTTCTTGCCAGGCGAGATCGCCTTCCTCCACCTTGTCGAGCTCGTCTTCCATCTGCGCCGTGAACCCGACATCGAACACGGCGGGGAACGAGCGCTTCATCACCTGCCACACCGTCTCTCCAAGCGGCGTCGGCGCGAACCGCCGGTCCTTCGCGGTCGCATACCAGCGCGTTTTCAACGTCGAGATGATGGTCGCGTAGGTCGACGGGCGGCCGATCCCCAGACGCTCGAGCTCCTTCACCAGGCTCGCCTCGCTGTAGCGCGGCGGCGGCTCGGTGAAGTGCTGGCTCGGCGTGATCTGCTTGACGGTGACGACGTCGCCCTGGGCGAGCGGCGGGATCGGCGGCAGGTCTTCCAGCGTCTTCCCCTCTTCCGGCTCGTGCGCCTCGTGATACAGCGCGTGGTAGCCGTCGAACAGCACCCGCGAGCCCGTGGCCCGGAACACGAACCGGCCGAGATCGAAGTCCACCTTCGTGGTCTCGAACACCGCGGGCGTCATCTGCGAGGCCACGAACCGGCGCCAGATCAGCTGGTACAACTTGAACTGCCGCGAGTCGAGGTACTGCTTCAGGTCGTCCGGGCGGCGGAGCACGTCGGTGGGCCGGATCGCCTCGTGCGCATCCTGCACCCGCGCGTTGCTCTTGCCGCTCTTGTGCTCCACGGGCTCCGCGGGCAGGTAGCGCTTGCCGTACTCCTTGGCGATGTAGGCGCGGGCCTGGGCGATGGCGGAGTCGGCCACGCGGACGGAGTCGGTGCGCATGTACGTGATCAGCCCGACCGGGCCCTCTTCCCCGACCTCGATGCCCTCGTACAGCTGCTGCGCGAGGCGCATCGTGACCGCCGCGGAAAACCCCAGTTGTTTCGCGGCTTCCTGCTGGAGGGTGCTGGTGCGGAACGGCGCCGGCGCCGGGCGGCGGCGCTCGCCCTTTTCGACCGACGTGACCTTGAACGGGATCTTCAAGGCCTCGGCCACGATGGCCCGGGCGCTCGCCTCGTCCTTGATCTCGGGTTTCTTCCCGTCGAGCTTGTGCAGCCGGGCCTGGAACCCCTGGCCGTCCTTCTCCAGGTCGGCCTCGATGGTCCAGTACTCCTGCGGCACGAACTTGCGGATCTCCTCCTCGCGCTCGCAGATCAGGCGCAGGGCCACGGTCTGCACGCGGCCCGCCGAGAGCCCGGTCTTGATGCTCTTCCAGAGCAGCGGGGACGTCTTGTAGCCCACGAGCCGGTCCAGCACGCGGCGCGCCTGCTGGGCGTCCACCTTGCGCTGGTCGATGTCCAGGGGATGCGCGAGGGCGTGCGCGACGGCGTCCTTCGTGATCTCGTGGAACAGGACGCGCCGCACCTTGCCCCCATTGCCGAGCTGGCTGGCCACGTGCCACGCGATCGCTTCGCCTTCGCGATCGGGGTCGGTGGCGAGCAGCACACGCTCCGACGCCTTGGCGGCCCGCTTGATCTCCGCCAGCGTCTTGGCCTTCTCCTTGATCGTCACGTATTCCGGCGTGAAGCCGTTCTCCACGTCCACGCCGAGCTTGCGCTGCGGCAGATCGCGCAGGTGCCCGACCGTGGCCTTCACGGTGTAGCCCGAGCCCAGGTACTTGCCGATCGTCTTCGCCTTGGTAGGCGATTCGACGATGACGAGCGCACCCTTCCCTTCGGCCACCGGGACGGCGTTGCGCTTCGCGCGGCGCTTCGTCGGCTTGGGGGCCTTCACAACAACCTCCACATCCTTCACAACGGTCTTTTTAGCAGTCACACGTCAATCCTTCGTCAAACGACACGAGAGGGCATCTTTACCATCCCGCACTCGATTGCGCAAGCCTGATGACCTCACTCACCACCTGCGGCGTCGATTTTTGATCGGCGTCGACCTCGGCGTGCGCCGTGCGATAGAATGACTCACGCTCCTTCTGCAGCTGCCGCATGCGGCCCACTGGGTCCTCTCCCATTAACAACGGGCGGGTTCCCTCCTCGGGCGCCGCGCGCTGCGCCGCGGTCTCCGGGCGCGTGCGGAGATAGACCACGAGCGCGCGTCCCTTCGCTTCGTCGATCGCGCCGGGTTGCGCGGCCCATCCGCCGCCCGGACCGATCACCGCGGGCTCGCCCGCCAGCGCCGTCTCCATCTCCTTGCGCTCCATCTCGCGAAACGCCGCTTCGCCTTTCTCCGCGAAGATCATCGTGATCGGCCTTCCCTCGCGCCGCTCGATGATCGCGTCGACGTCCACGAATCCCGTGCCCAGCCGTTCCGCCACGAGCCGGCCCACGGTGGTCTTGCCCGACCCGGGCAGGCCGATCAGCACGATGTGCCGCTTCACGATGCCGCGCCTTTGGGCGTGCGCGCGCGCACCTGGGCGAGATACCCCTCGAAATTCCGCTTGGTCTCACTCAGGGCATCGCCCCCGAACTTCTCGAGCAGGGCCTGTGCGAGTACCAGGGCCATCATCGCTTCCGCTATGACCCCCATCGCCGGCACCGCCGTCACATCCGACCGCTCGGATTGCGCCTGCGCGGCCCCACCCGTCTTGAGATCCACGGTGCGGAGCGGCGACATGAGCGTGGAGATCGGCTTCATGGCCACGCGCGCCACCAGCGGCTCGCCGGTGGTCATGCCCCCTTCCGTGCCGCCGGCGCGGTTGGTCGCGCGGGCCAGGCCCGGGAGGATCTCGTCGTGCACCTCGGAGCCCTTGCGGCGCGCCGCCTCGAAGCCGAGCCCGAGCTCCACGCCCTTCACCGCGGGGATCGACATGAGCGCCTGCGCGAGCCGGCCGTCGAGCTTCGTGTCCCAGGAGACGTGCGAGCCGAGGCCCACGGGGACGCCGAGCGCCACGACTTCGACCACGCCGCCGAGCGTGTCGCCCGCCGCCTTGGCGGCATCGATGCGCGTGATCATCTCTTTCTCAGCTTCGGGGTCGAGGCAGCGGACGGGGCTGGCATCGGAGGCCTGATTCAGGGGAGCGGGGAGCGGGGAGCAGTACCGGGCGGTGACACCTCCGAGTTCGGCGACGTGGGACCCGATCTCCACGCCAAACTGTTCGAGGAGCACTTTGCAGACCGCGCCGCACGCCACGCGCGCCACGGTCTCGCGGGCGCTGGCGCGCTCCAGGATGTCACGCGCGTCCTCGCGATCGTATTTGAGCGATCCCGCGAGATCGGCGTGGCCGGGCCGGGGGCGGGTCACCTGGCGGCGTCGCTCGCCGGCGCCGGTGGCGTCGGCTTCCGGCGCCATGACATCCTGCCAGTGCTCCCAGTCGCGGTTCCAGACGAGCATCGCGATCGGGGAGCCGAGCGTCTCGCCGGCGCGGACGCCGGCGAGCCATTCGATCTGGTCCGCCTCGATCTTCATGCGCGCGCCGCGGCCGTAGCCGCCCATGCGCCGCTTCAGCTCGGTGTTGACGCGCTCGGCGGCGAGCGGGAGCCCCGCGGGGATCCCCTCGAGCAGCGCCACGAGCCCGCGCCCGTGCGATTCGCCCGCCGTCGTGAATCGGAAGGTCACGCAGGCCCGCGGCTCAAGCCGCGACTCGGCATTGCCGCTGAAGCGGCATTGCGCCCGTTTACGGGCAGATGCCGAGCCGCGAGTTCACTCGCGCTCTTCACGTCCCCTCACCTCCGGTCTGCCTCCTCGATATTAGCACGCGAGCCCGACTCCAGGCCGGGCTCGCGATGTTACCGTGCCAGCACAACGCCAGGCCGGCGTTAATGCTTCGGTGCCGGTGGCCGCTGCGGTGTCCGAGACGTGCGAGCCGGCCCCACCTTCTTTGGCGCATTGAGACTCGTCCCCGACACGAACGTCCGCACGGGGGGCGCCTGCGGGTTGCTGTTCGTGATGGTCGGGAGCGCGATCACCACCAGCCCGCGCGTCGTGATCGCGAAGAGATACTGCTGCTTTGCGATGGTGTCGAGCGCTACGCGCAAGGGGCCGACGATCGGATCGCGAATCACGAAGCGCTTTTGCAGGTTGAAGAAGTACGTGTCGAACGCGAGGATACTCGTGTCGGGCGACGCGGCAAACACGATCCGCCGGTTCGTGCTATCCGTGCCGCCGCACGTCGGGGCGCAGGGGCCGCTCGGCGCGAACGTGTGGTTGTAGTTCATGTCCATCCCCGGCGTGCCCGCGCCCACGCCCGAGGTGCCCTTGAGCCGCAGGGCGTCGTCGATGTAGTAGATCGAGTCGGCGCGGACGAGGTTGGTCAAGCCGTTGAAGTTCGTGGCCACCGACACGACGTGGATACCCGTGTTACTGATGAAATCACTCACGTTCACCCCGGGCGACATCCCGAAGTCCCGATCCCGCTGTCCGGCCTCCGGGAACCCTGTTGCCATCACGCAGGAGGTGTCGGTCCCCACCCCAGCGCTCAGGAGATTCTTGGCAGAATACGCGAACACCCGTGCGAACGACGTCGTGATGTTGCCGCCCTCCCCGATGAAGCCGTGTGTGAAGTTGCCGGAGTTGCGGACGAACGTCTGGTCGCCAAACCCGAAGGTCTGCATGTTGACGGTGACCCGAGCACAAGCCGTGAGCAGCACCTGCGACGGCGCGTTCCGGCGCACGATCTCGATCCGCAACGTATCGCCCGTCACGTTGGCGCCCAGGTCGCCGAGCTCGTAGAAGAGATGGCTGAACAGCAGAGACGGCGTGGCCGTGTTGACGAGCTTCTCCATCCGCAGCGTGGCCTTGCCGTTGAACGGCGACGTGCTGCTCTGTGTCGGCGTGGTCGAATAGATGGCGTAGATCGAGTCCGACGCACACGTAGAAGTAGGAGAGCCCGTTGTCACCCGGCAGACGGTTCCGACGTACTGGGGCCGGTCCGACACGTCGTGGACGGTAATCACCGGCTGCAGGCCCGCACCCGCCGTCAGGACTACGCTGTACTTCTCGATGAGGAACTGGGGCAAGTCCTGCCGCCACAACAGCTGGCGCGTGCTCGCGTCCAGGATCGACAGCTCGGTTCCCCCGGCATCGGCCACCACGACCATGTTGTTGTCGTAGTGCCCGAGTGTGTCCACCGGCCAGAGCGCGATACCCCACGGCACCGGCCCAGCGGTGAGGATGCCATTCGGGTCGAACGTGTTGGTCGCGAGGTTGAACACTTCCACCCGGCCCAGCGCGTCGTTCGTTAAATACAGCTCACGCCGGTTCGTGTTGAAGATCGCGTCCGCGATGTGCCCGCCCAGCGGCAGGGGGTGGGTGTTGCCCGCCACCACGATGACGGTGTCGGTCCCGCCGCTCGCCGCGGCCGCGCGAACCGGCGCGCCGCGTGGGGCCGTGCCGGTGATCACGGTGCTCGACTGCGAGTAGGCGCAGTTCCGGGCGGCGGCCAGGTCGCAGGCGTATCCTCGCACGATCGCGCTCTTCGGCAGCTGATTGTCCACCAGCGGCAGCTGGAGGGTGAACGTGGAGTCCACAGACGTCAGGTTGCCGGCGCTGACATTGACGGTGTCGAATCTGATCGGCACCACGCCTCCGAGCGTGTCCACCCGGAACCCGATCCAGGAGATCCCGCTCGGATCGGTGGCGTGCACCGTGATGTTGTCGTTCACCTCGACGCGCGATGAGATCGTGTACGACACGACGGGCGGCGTGACGTCGTTCGCCGCGGACTGCACCGTCACGACCACGCTGCTCGAGAGTGCGCGACGCCCGCCCGCGTCCACGGCGAAGCCGGTGACCGTGAACGTTCCCGTGGTCGCCTGCACGGTGAGCGTGTCGGTGTAGGTCGTATCCGACGGCTGGCGCTGGGGCGGCGTGAACACGAGCGAGTCCGTGGGCGGCGTGGTCGGGTCGGAGACGGCGCTGCGCGGGGCGATGAGGAAACCCACGCGCGCAATTCCGCCCAGCTGCACCGCCCGGACCGACACCGGAAGGTTCCTGCCGCTCGAGGCGACCGCCCCGGTGGTGGGCGAGAGCAGCGTGACGGTCAGCGCCTGAACGTTATTCAGGAAGATCACGATCGTGTCTTCCGAGAAGTTGCCCGCCCCGTCCGTGGCACGACCGATGATCGTGATCAAGCCGCCCGCGCCCGAACCCGCCGGGAAGGTGATCGTCTGGGCCTTGCTGAGACTCGTGACCGCGGACGTGAAGACCGTGTCGGTCTGGGCGATGTAGCCACCCGAGTACGTGAGCCGGATGTCCTTCAGGCCGAGGTTGTCCGTCGCGTTGACGGTGAACGCCAGGCCGCTCGCGATCTGCTGCGTGTCCGACGCGGCCGAAAGCGTGATGGTTGGCGGGATGACGTCGCGCTGCACGCCACCCGGGTTCCGGGCGGTCTCGCAGCCCCAGACGCCCGCGATGAGCGCGACACTCCCCCACCAAGCCCGCACGACATGAGCCCGCCGCATAGAACGCTCCTGGCTACTTCCCGGTGCTGGGCGTCACCAGGTCGTCGATGATGTGCGGCGTGATCAGGATCAACAGGTCGCGCCGCTCTTCCGTCTCGGAGGTGAAGCCGAACAGCTTGCCGAGGATCGGCAGATCTACAAGGAACGGAATTCCCGATTTGGTTACCGTGACCGAGGTCACCGTGAGGCCACCGATGACCGCCGTTTCACCGTCGTTCACCAGGATCTGGTTGTCCGCTTGCTGCGTCTGAAACGTGAACCCGATATCGACCGACGCCGGCTTGACGCTCGAGTTCTCCGCGTGCACCTCCATCAGCACCTGTCGGTTCGCCGTCACGTGCGGCGTGACCTTCAGGTTGATGCCCGTCTGCTCGAAGCGCACCGTGGCGCGGGGTGGGGCCACCCCACCTGTCGCGGAGCTCACGTCGATAATCCGGATCGGGACGCGGTCGCCGACCAGAATCTCGGCCGGGCGGTTGTCGAGCGTGGTGATGGTGGGCTCGGCCTGCAGGTCGGCCAGCTCGACGCGCTGCAGCGCCTGCAGGAACGTGGTCAGGTTGAAGTTGCCGACCGCGGTCGAGAAGATCAGGTTCAACGCCGGGTTCACGATCTCCTGGTCAGCGTTGCCGAGCGCGGAGAGCGAATTGCCGCCCAGGTCGACGATCGTCTGGTCGGGCGTGAAGTTGGACTGGGGCACGAAGGCGTCCGGCACGCCGTCGCCGTTTGTGTCCACGGCCTTCGCCGTGCGCGGGTCGGGTCGCTGGATCAGCTTGTTGAAGAATTGCGTCGGCGAGCCGAGGTCGTACTTCACACCCAGCTCTTCGACGTCGGTCCGGTCCACGAAGATGATCTTCGCCTGGATCGACACCTGGGGCGTGCGGATGTCGAGCCCTTTGACGAAGTCGTCGACCCGATTGATGCGGCTCGCGATCTCGGTGATGACGAGCGCGTTGCTGGTCGAGTCCGCGACCACGGCGCCGCGCTTCGTGAGGATCGACTGCACCGACGGCACGAGCGCGGACGCGCGCGCGTAGTTCACGCGCACCAGCCGCGTCTCCACCGGCACCGTGGAGTCCGCGCGCGCCAGATCCTTCTTGTCGATCACCTGGAGGATCCCGCCGTCGAGCATGTTGACGGTGAGCCCCTGTGACTCGAGCACGGCGTTGAACGCGAGGTCCCACGGCTGATTCTTGATCTCGGCGCTCACCTGTCCCTTGATGTCCTTGGACAGGATGATCGTCCGGCCACTGAACGCCGCGAAGCCGGCGACTACTTCGCGCAGGTCCGCATTGTCCCACGTGACCGTGATGCGGGCCGCCTGCGACTGCTCGCTCTCCTTGGCGTGCTCAGACAGGTACTCGTCGATACTGAGCGTCTGGTCGCTCGGCGCGGGCGCGGCGACGCGGGCGGCCGCCTGACCCCCTGACGCCCGCTCCGTGCTGCGGACCGGCGGAGCGGTCGCGAGGTCTCGCGCCGCCGCCTGGCTGGACCACGCCGCGAAGGCGGTCCGCTCCGTTCCGATCCTCACCCGCACCTGGCCGTCTTTCCGCTCGATGCGGTAATCCTTCAGGACGTCCACATCGATCACGATGCGCACCACGCCGGGGCGGAACTGCGCGTAGCGGATGTTCTTGATGCCGCCGCGATTCAGCCCGTCGTACAACACCGCGGGCGCCACGAGCCGCGCGCCCTGCAGGTCGACGACCAGCCGGGCGGGGCTGGCCAGCGTGAAATCCTGGACGTCCACGGCACCCTGGAGATCGATTACGACCTCCACGCTCCGGTCCGCGGGGCGCACGCTGACCGCCTTGACCTCGCCGTCCCGCCCTGCGCCGTCCCACGCCGCAAGGGCCCGGGAGGGGGGGGGAGTTGCCGCCGCGACCACCAGGCACGCGGCGAGGGCTGTGATGCGCTTCATGGCGTTACCTCCTGCTTGGCGAGCTGCAGGCTTTCCTGCCGCTCGAACCCGAACTCCTGCACCGTAAACACGATTTCGCGCGGCCGGATCGTCGTCGTCTTGAGGCGCCCGATGATGTCGCCCGGCTTTACCCGATAGATCTTCGCGTTCGTCACATCCCGCAGCACCGCGACGCTGCGCGCCGGGTAGCGTCCGTCATAGTAGATCCCGACGAGCCTCAGGTCCGACAAGAGCGGGCGGATGTCGCCCGACCGGAGGAGCGACAGGAACGGATCGCGCCCGCCCCCCTCGTAGGAGAACTGTTCACGCACGAGTATCGGCGTCCCCGTGGTGTCGGCCTTCCGCGCCGTGTCGGCCCGGGCGCTGTCGGGCCGGACGGGAGCGGCGGCACGCGCGGCCGGCGTGGCGTTCGGCTTGGCTGGCACGCGGCTCGGTTTCGCCTGTGCGGCGAGTGAGCCCGTGGCGACCAACGCCGCCACGCACACCGCGAGCCTCGCGCTCACTGCGTCGCTCCGGCCGGCTTTGCCCCCTTCTTGCCGGGCGGGCCCGGCGGCGGCGCGGCCGCCTTCACAAACGTCCGGATCATGAACTGCGCCTCGAGCAACGCGCCGGTCGTGTCACCGATGAGCTTCTGCGCCTGTGAATTCGCCGCCTTGAGGTTCACGTCCTGCGGTACGATGATGCGCTGCAGGCTCGCGATGTCCGACATGAATTCGCCGAGCTGGTCGTAGTGGCCGATGATCTCGAGGCGGTAGCGATAGGTGTCGAACGGCGGTCCCGCTTCGACGGCCTGCGGCTCGATACGCCCGATGGTCACGCCCCGGACCTTGGCCTTGGTGGAGATGTCGTCGATCAGTGCCGGGACCTCGTTCTTGTCCGGCACCAGGCGGCGCATCACCGAGAGGAGGGCGGTGTACTGCTCGACTTTGCGGCGCAGGTCTTCGACGGTGCCGCTCGCGAGGTCCGCTTTCGCCCGATCGATGATCGTCTGAAGGCTGTCGATCTGCGTTCGTGTGGCGGAGATCTCCTCGCCCGTCGGCTTCATCCAGTAGTCCCAGAACGCCCAGCCGATGCCGGCGAGCGCCACCGTGATCAGGAGGAAGACCTGGCTTTGCCTGTCCTGGGGCAGCAAGGCCATGGCGCTACCTCGCCGACTGGGTGAGGGGGACGGTGCGGATGTAGACCGAGTCCGCCACGCGATAGCGCACCGCGACGTTGAACGCCGTGAGCGGCCGATCGGCCTCGACCACCGTCGACGTCGTCGCCGGCGTCACGTCGGTCAGCCAGGGCGACGCGGCGAGCTGCCGCAGGAACGTCGTGTACGCCTGGATGTCCACGGTGCTCCCGGTGATCCACACGCGGACCTGGGGGGCGCCGGTCGAATCGACGCCGGTCGGCGCGGTGGAACCGGGCGCCCCGGGGGCCACGTTGCCGCCGCCCGCCACCGAGATGCCGGTCAGCCAGGTGTAGGGCGGGAGCGCCTTGGTGATCTGGTCCAGCACGTGCGGCCACACGTACCGGTCGGCGTCGATGCCACGGATGACGTTGATCTCCGCGACGAGCGAGTCCCGGATCTTCTCCGACTGGCGCTTCTGCGCGATCACCGCGTCGAACCGCCGCTTCTCGGCCTGGACGTCCGCGAGCTTCGCGTTGAGCACTCGCAGCCGGGTGCTGTACGCGATGAAGGTCAAGAGCCCACCACCGACGACGATGATCGCGGCGGCGCTCACCACGAACAGCCAGGGGTTCTTGATGGTGGCGAGCAGCCCCTGGAAATCGGGCAGCGCGAGCTTGAAGCCCGCGCCGGTCGCCGCCTTTTTCTTCTTGCCGGGAAGAAGATTTATTTCGATCATGCGGCGCGCCTCAGCGCCAGGCCCACCGACAGCATGAGCAGCGGCGACACCTCGTCCACCGACACCGACTCGAACACCGAATCGCGCACCTTGAGCCGCTGCACGGGACTCGCGAGCTCCACCGGCACTCGCAGCCGGCTCGAGAGCGACTCGTTCAGCCCCGGGATCCGCGCCCCGCCGCCGATCGTGTACACGCGCCCGAGCCCACCGGCCGAGCGCGACGCGGTGGCCAGGAACGCCGCCGCCCGCTCGACGCCGACGGAGATCTCTTCACCGCGCGCGTCCACATAGGGGGCCAGGTCCGCGCTCTGCGTCTGCCCCTGGATCACCCGCTCGGAATCCTCGGCGGACAGCCCTTTCTCGCGCTGCAGGTCCTCGCGGAATCGGCGCGTGCCCACCGAGAGGTCGCGCGTCAACACCGGCACGCCGTCTTCCAGGATGTTCACGTTGGTCACTTCATGACCGATGTTGACCAGCCCCACCACGCCCTGCATGGCGTCGGGGTGGTTCAGCTCGAAGGCGTTGTGGATGGCGAAGGCGTCGACGTCGATGATCGCCGGCTCGAGGCCCGCCTCGCCCAGGAGCAGCGTGCGGCCCTCCACCAGCTCGCGTTTGGCAGCGACGAGGAGCACGTTCATCTGGAGGCCCTCGGCGTCCGGATCGAGGATCTGGAAGTCGAGCTCCACGTTCGCCATGTCGAACGGGACGTGCTGCTCGGCCTCCCAGCGGATCACCTCGCGGGCGTCTCCTTCTTTCATTCGGTCCATCTGGATCTTCTTGACGATCACGTCCCGCCCGCCGACCGCCGTCACCACGGACCGTTGCTTGACCCCGGCGGCGGAAAAGAGTCCCCGGATCGCCTCCGACACGATTCCGGGGTCCATGACCTCGCCCTCGACGATCGCGTCGGCGGCGACTTCGGTCGTGGCCACCTTCACCAGCTCCGGCTCGTTACCGGAATGATCGATCACCGCCAGCTTGATGATCCCGGAGCCGATATCCAAGCCGACCGACGTTTTTTTGCCGCCCAGCAAGCCGAACAGGGCCATATTGCCTAAGGAGTTAGAGACAAGATGGGGCGAGGGCAAACTACAGTAAGCCCCGCCCCTTATCCTGTCAAGCCTCGAACCTACTTGAGGCCGACCCAACAACTACTTTGGTGGCCTAGAGTTAGCCCACTTTAGTAGAGCTGCACCCACCCCCGCGACCGCATCGCCACGCCGAACCCGGTCGCGTTTAACGCCTTGAGAATAGCGCACTTAGAGTACAGGAGGTTGGCGCTACCGCTGATGTTGGTGGTCGTGTCGGTAAACGCGACGGTATCCTGCGTCATCACGGTGCCCCAGAAGTGCGCGGGCGTACCGCCGCCACCGGCGGTCTTGAGCGAACCTTTGATGATGACAATCCCGAAGAACTGGAACCCACCTTGGATCGACAACGAGCCGTCCACCAGCAGGATACCTTGACCTTCCAGCCCATTGATGACCGCGCCGTCACCCGTGATGTGGATGATGGGGAAGAAGGTGCCGCACGGACCGGTGGGGGTCGTGGGGCTTCCCCAGTTGAGGAACGCGTTGTTCCCCGTATGATCGCACACGCCGTTCGTCACCACCGGCGCGATCGAGTTGGAGAAGTTCTGGGCCGGCACGTTGATGGTGGCCTGGGCTACCATCTCGGGATACGTCACGTCGCCGTAGTGTGAGAACGAGCTGTCCGTGAGGGTCGGGTCCTTGAGGACGGGCGGGTTTCCGAGAATAGTCGGATGTCCGCTGGCCGAAACCGTCGCGGAGTCTTCAATGCGAATGCCGGCTTTCGCTGAATCGAGCGGAGGGCAGCCAACCCAGCCGGTGGGGGGGTGGTCATTCCCGTCGATGCTGGCGTTACCGGCGGCGACGAGTCCCCCGCCCGCCGTGAGCGACGCCTGAGCGTTGATCTGGAGGGGCCGAATCCGGGCCAGCAGGCCGACCCGCTGGCTCGCGCCGCCCCCCCGGATCCGCCCCGCGAGGCTCATGGTGTCCTGCGCGGTCATGTCGATCAGGTAGAGCTGATCGTTGAACTTGTAGAGCGTGCCGTTGTAGCTCCCGGTCTTGCTCGCGGCCGTGTTCCTCGGGATCGCCCGCTGACTGGCGGCACCCGGGGCGGCGGGGTACTGATACAGGACGTTGTACACCTGCGTGCTGTTCGGCCAGACGCGGATGATGTCGTAGACGCCTTGCTCCGCGACGCCGAACGACGCCTGCACCCGGCGCACGTTCTCCGCCACCCGCTGCTCCTGGGTGCCGGAGAAGAAGGCGCCGGCGATGAGCGCGCCGACGACTACGAGCGCGACGATCGCGAGGGCGAGCGCCATGCCGCGCTCGTTCTTCAAGACGTGCTTCATAGACCGCTCCTTGAGGTTCACGTGTGACCCACCCGTCAGTTGCACGGAATGGGAGGCATCGAGCCCGTCCCGCAACGCGGATTGTTCCGCAGCGTGACGCGGGTCACCATGCTGTCGACCTTGGGCGCCTGCACACCGCTCGCGTTCCGTATCGGCGACGCGGTGCGGGCCCGGAGGATGATCTGGATCTGCGCCACCTTCGACGAATCGGCGGTGACGGTACCGATACTGTCGTAATAGCTGAGCGTCATCCCATTCGCGCCCGTGAGAGGCCCGATCACCGGCTGCATGGCGCCACCCTGCGTCATATTCTGCTGCCCGAGGTAGTAATTGTTGTCCGTGGGCGACTGAAAGACGCTGTACTTCACCACGTCGAAGCCGCGCACCGGCGCGCCGCGCGTGATCGCGCCGTTGACGTTCAACGCCGCGTTGTTGATCCACTGGGGCTGCATCGTCAAGGTAAAGCCTTGGTTCGGCACCGTCCCTGGGCCTGCGGGGCCGCTATCGGAGCACACGAGACCGGTCGCGACCGCCTTGATCTGGGCTGGCAGCCAGATGTCGTCGGCCCGTGTGGTGGGGTTGCCTTCCCAATAGACGAGCAGCGAGTCGTTGACGGAAAACGTTTGCCGCGTGCCGTACATCGGCGTCTGGCGCACGGTGAGTGTCAGCTGCCCGATCCCGCCGCCCAGGGGGGGAGTGAGGCAGGCCCAACCGAGCAACCGCATCGCGCGGATCCTGATGGAAGTCGCGCTCATCGCCCGAATGTCGCCGTCGGCCGCGTCCAGCTCCCGGAACTCGGCCGGGAGAATGGCCGCCGCCGCCCGCATGTTCTGCTGCAGGTCGATTTGCTGGGTTTGCGCCAGGTACAGACGCTGGTTGTTGACCAGCACCTTGTAGATAGCCCCCGACACCATGCTCAGGAGCACCAGGGCGATCAGCAGTTCGATGAGGGTGTACCCTCGCCGTGCTAGAAGAGGCATGAGATCTCCGTCTCTGTGCTGTCCCTCCGCCATTTCCCCAAAGCGGTTTGGTACTTGCTCCGCACTACCACCTGCCAGTGTTTGGCGGGACTAGCCGGCATGTTCGTGAAGGTCCAACTGACCGAATCGACCGGCGTTCCGCCGCGCCACCACACCTCGCTCCCTCCCGCCGGCGACTTGCAGCCCGAAGCCCGGAGCATCTCGAGCCGCCGCTGCGCGTACTGCGCGGCGACCGCCGAGCGCTGCCCGCGGCCGATCATGCGGGTCACGAGCGCCGCCGAGGTTACAAGCCCCAGGATCCCGATGGTGAGCACCAGGACCGCGATGATCACCTCGACGATGGTGAAACCCTGTTCTCGTTTCATTGCCGCACCACCTTGCCGATGGTGTTGATCACGATGGAGTCCTTGTTTCCGGCGGCACCGGTGATTCGCACCACCGTTAAGGCGTTGTCCATGCTGAGGCCGCGCGGGTCGTACTGGACCGAATCGCGCGTCGCGGCGAGCGTGACCTTGAAGCGTGTGCTCAGCTTCTCGACACCGGCTACGGTGTCCACCTTGGCCGGGCACGCCGTGGTCACCCACACGGTCGCCGCCGCGCCGGACGTGAAGTGCAGCACACCGCGGCAGCCCCGCTGAATCGCGGCGGCGCGTGCGATCGCCGCCTCCGTGCCGAGCGCGTCCCGGCTCGAGCGGACGTTGGCCCTGTCGAGCTGGTTGCGAATCTTCGGGAAACCGATGGACGCGATGATCCCGATCAGGATCACGCAGATCACCATCTCGATGGTCGTAAAGCCCGAACGCCGCATGACAGTCTCCTCCGGTCACCTGAAGACTCCTATCACATGCCGTGCCACATGCTAAATTGCTGAGCTTAAGTGAGTTAGGTAGCTAGGCGACTTTCGCTGGTACTGCAAATTACTGCAGTCGTGCAGATTGTTGCACTACTCAAGTCCGTAGCGATCCATCTTATAGAACAGGGTTCTCAGGCTTACACCGAGCCGCTTCGCTGCCTCGCGGCGGTTGCCTCCGGCCGCCCCCAGAGCCGCCGTGATGGCCTCGCGCTCCGCTGCTTCGACCGCGTCACGAAGGGTACCGCTCCCCGCTCCCTGCTCCCCCCCTTGGGAGCGGGGAGCGGGGAGCGGTTCCTTCCGGAAATCCGTCGGTTCGAGGATCTCTTTGTCCGACAGGACCGCCGCCCGCTCGATGGCGTGCTCGAGAGACCGCACGTTCCCGGGCCACGGCTGCTCGCGGAGCCACGCGACAGCGGCGTCCGTGAGGGCCACCGGACGGCCCAGCCGCCGGGCCACCTGCGTCGCGAAGTGTTGAGCGAGTGGGGCTATGTCCTCCCGCCGTTCGGCGAGCGGCGGGAGATGAATCGTGACGACATTTAAGCGGTCGAACAGGTCATGGCGGAACCGGCCGGCGGTCGCGTCCGCCGCGAGGTCCCGCGCCGTGGCAGCGAGCACCCGCACATCCACTCGCCGCGTCTTTTGATCACCCACCCGCCGGATCTCGCTCTCCTGCAACACCCGCAGCAGCTTCGCCTGAAGTGGGAGCGGCAGCTCGCCGATCTCGTCCAGGAGCAGCGTGCCACCGTCCGCTTGCTCGAAGAGCCCCGGGCGGTCCGCGGTCGCGCCGGTGAACGCACCCTTCGCGTAGCCGAACAGCTCCGACTCGAGCAGCGTGTCGGGAATCGCCGCACAGTTCACCGCGACAAACGGCCCCGCTGCCCGGGGGCTCGCCCGATGGATCGCCTGTGCAATGACCTCCTTCCCGGTGCCCCGCTCGCCCGTGATCAGCACCGTCGTCGGATGGCCGGCCACCCGTGCGACGATCGAGAGCGCCTGCCGCATCACCGGGCTCTCGACCACGAGCGCCCGAGCCGACGGCCGGGTGTCGAGCTGTGCTTTGAGTGTCGCGATGGTGTTGCCGAGCCGCTCCCGCTCCTCTGCCTTCCGGAGCGTGAGGATCACCTCGTCAGGACGAAACGGCTTCGGGATGTAGTCGTACGCGCCTTCCTTCATGGCCGCGAGTGCCGCCTCTTCACCGCCGTACGCGCTCATCATGATGACCAGGGCCGACCCCCCTCGGCCCGTGTACGCGCGCAGGAACGCGGTGCCATCCATCGCGGGCATCCGCACGTCGCACAGGACCAGGTCGAACGGTTCCGCCAGCGCGCGTTCGAGGGCCTTGGCGCCATCTCCTTCGGCGGTGACCTGGTATCCCGCGTCGGCGAGGAGCAACCCGAGCGACTGGCGCAGACCCGGCTCGTCATCGACCACGAGTACGCGGGTCATAAGGAGGGGAAGAACATCTTGAAGGCCGCCCCGCCCTCTCGAGCGGTGTCCACCCATACGACCCCCCCCATAGCGTCGACGGCACGCGCCACGATGGCGAGGCCCAACCCCGTCCCCCGTCCCGGCTCCTTGGTCGTGTAGAACGGCTCGAAGACCTTCTCGCGGTCTTCCGCCGGCACGCCGGGGCCGGAGTCCGCGACATACAGGAGAGCCCCCGGCTGGCCGGCGGAAAAGTCGCTGCGCGCCGGCCGGCGCTCGGGGATGCGAGGGTAGACGACCTGGTATGGGTCGCTGTCACGCTGAGGTCGGGCGCCGCGGGTCTCGTAGCTCCAGCCTCGGGCGCCGAGGGTCACGACGCCGCCCGCCGCGGCGTCCACCGCGTTCAGGACGAGATTCACGATCGCCTGCTCGAGCAGGTGAGCCCGCCCGAGGATCCGGGGCACGTCCGCTGCTATTTCGAGCGTCGGACGCACCGGCTTCAGCGCGCCTTGGGCTTCGAGGAGTCCGTAGGCCCCGCGCAGCACGGCGCCGGGATCGAGCGGTGTCAAGGCCTCGTCCCCTGGTCGCGCGTAGTCGAGCAGCCCTCGGACGATGCGGTCCAAGCGGTCGAGCTCACGGGTGACTCCTTCAACGACTTCGGGGTCCGCCCCGCGGCGGCGCATCACTTCCACGTACGTGCCGATGGCGCCGAGGGGGTTGCCAACTTCGTGGGCGACACCCGCGGCGAGACGGCCGATGCTCGCGAGCTTCTCCGAGCGCACGAGCTGGCTTTGCGCGTCGAGCAGGTGGTCGGTCATGCGATTGAGTCGCTCGGCGAGCGTGGCGAAGTCGCGAGTTTCGGCGTCGGGCGCGCGCCTGGCGAGGTCGCCGTCCGCCACCGCATCGGCGGTCGCAACCACGCGCTCGAGGGGCCACAGCACCAGCCGGTTGATCAAGTGGCGCCCAAACACGACGAACACGCCCACTTCCAGCGCTACCAGGAGCATCACCAGGGCGAACGTTCGGTCCGGGGCGAAGGCGCTGGCCACGAGGATGGTCGCCACGCCCACGAGCAGGGCGGCGGCGGCGAGGAACGACAGGTAGAAGAGTAACTCGGTCCGGAGCGCGGGCTTGGCCGGCATGGCGCTGGAATAGGTATAAAAACGAAGCGGCGGGGAAGCCCCCGCCGCTCGCGCATTCACTGCACCGCCGCCGCTTACTGGCAGGCGGGCGCGCCTTCCGTGGTCGCCGGCGTTTGGGCCGTCGTGTTCACGAAGATTGCGCAGGTCACCGTGGGGTTGGTGAGGTTGACGTTCGTAATCGTCGCGCTCCACCCACCACCGTTCACAGTCGGACCGCCGAGCGTGTTACCCACCGTCACGCAGAAGTTCACGGTGCCCGCGGTGGGCGGCACGGTGCACGACGTGGTATTGCTGTACTTGACCGAGTCGGCGAAGTACGCTTCCTCGGCAGTCACCAGGTTCCGAAGATCCGACTTCATCGAGGCGATGTACGCCTTCGCCTTGGTGTTGGCGAACTTCGGGATCGCGATGGCGGCCAGAATGCCGATGATCACCACCACGATCAAGAGCTCAATGAGCGTAAAACCCTTGCGGTTCATCTGACGTTTCCCCCGTTGGAGTCCATCTAAGACTGCCTGGAACGCTCGAAAGCGGATTGTCCCCCCGGAAGGTGAGGCAATCCCTGTGCCCGGATCGATAGTTCTGCATATAACGCTAATATCCACAATTGCTTAAGTGGCGACGAGGCGCTCCGAACAACACTGCGGAGCAGGCGTCCCACTCGGGTCTTTTGCAATCCATAGGGCCGACCGCAACGGTCGCAAACGAGCCCCAAAATGGGGCACGCCGTTTCATTGCGGGACTCGCAAGCGTATGGCACGGCCTAACAATGAGTCTGCAGCCTCCGGATAGCCGTGGGTGCGTACCACCTCGGCTTCGTTTATCGTCCGGGCGTTCTCCCGATCCGCGCCTGAAAGGAATCAGCAGCGGCGGGATAGCCGCGGGCTCGGGCGATCGGGGCCTCGTACCGGTAGTAGAAATCGCAGGGACGGCACACGAGCTCGAGGCGATCGAGAATCGAGTCCGCCAAGGCCCCGTGCCCCGTGGCAAAGGCGGCCTCGGCGCCAGTGATGGAGAGCCACGGTAGGGTCACGTCGTAAATCCCGGTGGCCGTGCGGAATGCATCGAGCGCTTTGGCGGGCTGATGCCCGGTGAGATACAGCACCGCCATGTGCGCCGGGCCGATAAACGAGCGCGGGGAGTCCTCGAGCTCGCTTTCCAACACGGTCCGTGAATCCTGCCACACCCGTACGCGAAAGGCCGTACGGACGCCACCCATGGTAACGAGCAGTCCGACGATGGTCGCGAATCGACGAATGGGGAGATCCTTGAGCCACGCCCCGACCGCGAGCGCGAGTCCGATGGACGGCATGTACAGTGTCCGCTCCGCGATCAGCACCCCCACGGGAACGACCAGGTTCGAGACCGGGAAGTACGCGATGCCGAGCCACCCGAGCCCGAAGGCTTCGATCCGGCGTCCGCGCCGCCAGGCGAGCCACAAGAGCGCGTCCCAGACGGCGAAGCACAGGAGCCCGAGCGCGAAGCGGGGATCTAGCGGCGTCGTGACCAGGGTGCGTTCGGCGGGGGAGTAGTCGACGCGGAGCCTCAGGGGAAAGAGGAGGAGCCGTGTGACGTCGGCGAACGCTGCCGTCGCGGTCAGCCGGACCGCCATGTGGGATCCTCCGAAAAACACCGGCGCGATCGCGCCGCCGACCGTCACCACGTGCGACGCATTCCAGCGCATGCCGAGGTAGAGGGTCCCGAGCGCCACCCACGTCGCCGCGTAGGCGGCCATTCGTCGCCGGGAGGGGCGCGCCAACCCGACGATCCACCCCCACGCTACCAGCCCGGGGACGATCACGGCGTTTTCCTTGCTCAAGAGCCCGGCGGCCACGGCGACCGCGCTCCACGCGAGCTGGTCGCGCGCCAGCGCCGCGTAGACCGAGAGGATCGCGAACAGGGCGGCCATCAGCTCGGCGCGGCCGACGACGTTGGCAACGGCCTCGACGTGGACCGGGTGGACGGCGAACAGGAGCCCCGCGGCCAGCGCCGCCCGATCGCCGCTCCAACGGCGTGCGAGGGACGCCACGGCGACGCTCGCACCGGCGTGCCAGGCGAGGTTCACGAGGTGGAACCACCAGGTCGCTCCACCGCTGAGCGACCAGTCGAGGGCGTATGAGGCTATCGCCAGAGGACGGTACAGCCCGCCGCCCACGTCCGCCGGCCAGTAGGGCGCCGCGAACGCCCGCCACAAGCCGCTGACGTGGTGCACCAGCGCGTTGAATGCGATGATCTGGTTGTCGTCCTGCGCGAAGTGATTGCCGAGCGCGCCGAGGTACACGACCATGGCGCAGGCGGCGACGGCCGGGTAAACGCGTCTAGCGGCCACGGGCAGTCTTGAGCGCCGCGAGGTGTCGCAGGAGCGAGTCCGCCACGGTGGTCAAGCCGCGGGCGCGTGCATTGATCGCCGCGGCTTGGAAAAAGGTTTCACAGTGGACGCATGTAGAGTCGATGCGTGCCAAAAGGGTGTCCGCGAGCGCCGGGCGCCCGAGGCGGTAAGCCAGTTCCGCCGCGCGCAGGGTCAGCCGATTGTCGGTCGGCAGTATCTGCGCAGCGCGACGGAAGGCGTCCAATGCGTCTGCGTATCGACCGTCACTTTCGGCGAGCACACCGCCGAACATCGGGCCGGCGTACGAACGTGGTGAGTCCCGAACGATGCTCTGATAGACCTCGTTCGTACTCTTCCACACCGGAACGCGCATCGCGGCGCGCACCCCGCCCGCCAGGATCGCTCCGGCGACGCCAGCGGCGGCGACTTGCCGCGCAAGCGTCCCCGCACCCTTCCACCACGCTCCGAACCAAGCACCAGCGGCGAGCGCAAGACCGGCCGATGGCAGATACAGGGTCCGCTCGGCCACGAGCACACCGGTCCGGAAGAACACGTTGGCCACCGGCGTGAGGGCGATCCCGATCCAGGCGAGGCCGAATGCCTCGATGCGGCGGTGACGGCGCCACATCAGCCACAGCAGTGCCGCCCAGCTCACCAGGCACACAAGTCCCGCAATGAAGCGGAGGTCGCCGACGGACGTCACCGCGGTGCGCTCGTTCGGTGAATAGTCGACGCGCAGCTTGAGCGGAAACACGAGCAGCCGGGCGACGTCGCCCAAGGCCGCGATGGCCGTGAGCCGCACGGTCAGCGGCGATTGGTCTCGAAAGACGATCGCCGTACCCGGGACTCCGGAATACGGGCGGAGCACGACTTCCCGAACGAGGCCGACGATCACGGCGATTACGCACCAGACAGCCAGGTACGTGGCGATGCGACGCCGCGGCGGGCGCCGGATGTCGAGCAGCCATGCCGCCGCGACCAACCCGGGCACCACGGCGGCTGTCTCCTTGGTGAGAAGGCCAAGCACCCAGGCGAAGGCGCTTGCCCCGAGGCGGTCGCGCTCGACGGCGAGCCAGACGGCGAGAATCGAGAACATCGCCGCCATTAGCTCCGTGCGGCCGATGACGTTCGCGACCGCCTCGACGTGCACGGGATGGACTGCGAACAAGGCCCCGGCGATCCAGCCTCCGGCCTCGCTCACCCAACGGCGGGCGAGAAGAGCCACCGCGACACTGCTGCCGGCGTGCCACGCGACGTTGACGGCATGAAACCACCACGCATGCCCCGCGGCCACGAGCCAATCGAGCGTGTACGTCGCCACCGCGAAGGGTCGGTAGAGCCGATATCCTCCCAAAGCAGGCGGCCAGTACGGCATGGCGAAGGCGCGCCACAAGCCGCTGGGGTGATGCACCAGGGGGTTGTCCGCCACCAGCCCGACGTCGTCGAGGGCGAAGCCGTTCACGAGAGCGCCCAGGTAGACGAGGAGGGCAAGAGCCGCCACAGCCGCCGCGAGTCGCGCTGCGGGGCGCGGCACCGGAGGCGAGGGGGAGGTCACCGCGTATTCAGGTGGTGTAGGTGGGCGGAGAGGTACTCGGCCACAGCCGTGTCGCCGAGCTGACGCGCGGCGGCGATATGCGAGTCGTAGAGCCCTCGGCAGGACGCGCATTGGTCCACGCGCGTGAGCAGGGAGTCAGCCAGAGCTCTGCGCCCCAGCTTGAGCGCGGCATACGCTTCCAAGAGGAGAGGCCGTCCGGCGAGCGGGAAGATGGATGCGGCAACCCGGGACGCCTCGAGCGCCTTGTCCGTCCTTCCGCGCTCCAGGTAGATCGCGGCCATCCTCATGGGGCCCACGAAGGACCTGGGCGAATCCTCCAAGACACTCAGGGTGAGCGTGGCGTCGCTCCGCCACACCGGGACGCGCAGGGCCGTGAGGCCACCGCCAAGCACGGCCACGCCCGCGACGAGGATCGCGAGCGGGCGGCCGCGGAGTCCCCGGGCGAGGCCTCCAACAGCCATGGCCAAACCCGCCGAGGGCAGGTAGAGCGTCCGCTCGGCGATAAGCACGCCGACGGGAAACAGCAAATTCGCGACCGGCGCATAGGCCAGGGCGATCCAGCCGAGACCCACGGCTTCCACCGCTCGACGGCGCCTCCAGGCGAGCCATAGGAGCAGCGCCCACCCGACCAAGCACAGGAGGCCGGCCACGAACCGCCAATCCGAGGGACTGGACACGATCGTGCGCTCGTTCGGAGAGTAGTCTGCCCGCAGCTTGAGCGGGAAGACCAGGAGACGACTCACGTCCGCGAGCGCTGCGACCGCCGTGAGCCGCACCGGTATCGGAGGCTGCCCCAGGAAAACCGGCGCGATCGCGGTCCCCGCGTACGAGTGGAGCACGAGCTCACGCGCGACCGCGTACGCCGATCCCGCCCCAAGCCAGGAGCCGACGAACAGGATGAACCGACGGGGGGCCGGCCGCTCCCCGCGGATAACCCAGGCGGCGGCCATCAATGCCGGGGCCACCGCGGCGGTCTCTTTGCTGAGCAGCCCGAGGATCCAGCATGCAGTGCTCCATGCCACACTGTGGCGCACCACGGCTGCGTAGACGGCGAGTAGCGTAAACACCGCCGCCATAAGCTCGGCGCGACCGACGACGTTCGCCACTGCTTCGACGTGGACTGGGTGCACGGCGAACACCACGCCCGCCACGAGCGCGGCCGCGTCTCCGGCCCAGCGCCGCGTGAGCACCGCGACGAGCAGCGCTGCCCCAGCGTGCCACAGCACATTGACCGCGTGAAACAAGACGACCCCGTCGAGGTGCCAATCGAGCACGTATGTCGCGAGTGTGAGTGGGCGGTACATGCCGCCGCCGATCGCGGGGGGCCAGTACACGCTGGCAAACGCGCGCCACCACCCGCTCGACGACTTCACCAGATCGCTGCCAAGGATGATGAACGTGTCGTCCCATGCAAAGCGATTCCACAGTGCGCCGAGGTAGACAACCACCGCGCACGCGGCGACGACAGCGTACAGGCGCTTACCGTTCACGGTTCACCCCGCTTCGGTGCGCGACTGCGGCTCCTCAGTAGGGAACGATCGCTGCTGTGGTGTCATCCAAACTCCGCCGCGGCCGATAGCGAAACCACGTTCGATCCGGGAGGCGTGCCCGCAACAGCTCGTTCCGCGGACCGAAGTCGCGGGCGAAGACGACCGGGCCCCCGATCCAGCCGTCAGGCGCGAAGCGCGCCAGAGCCAGGAAGGGCGCGTACGGCGTGGTTCCGGCGGTATCGGCGGCAAGCTCCCGTTTGCAGACGTCCGTCAGAGGGCGGTCCGCAAGGAATATCGCGGCGTCGGCTTGGAGACCTGGTACGGAGCGCACAGGGGCGTCGAGTCGTACGGCGTCGCGCAGCCGGGCCACTCGGCCGGTCGTGTCCGCGGACGCGCGAGCATCCTCGCCATCGAGCGCCGTCTGGACCTGGCAGGCGTCGGATGCCAGTATCCGAGAGGCCTCGCCCGGCGTCACACCGTCAGCTCGGAGCCGCGCCTCGAGACGAGCACGCCAGGCCTCGTGCACGAACACGAGCGCGCGGGTCAAATGCCCGGCCGATACCTCCGCTTCGATATCGGTCTTGAGCTTGGTCCGACCGGCGTGGTAATAGTACGCGCGCATTTGCACGCTCGAGACGCCGGTGGGCCTGAGCCACGCGACGCCGAGGCACAGGGGAATGACCACCAGCGTGGCACGGCGCAGGGTGCCGGCAGGCAGCTCCTCGGCGAGCAGGCCGGGCGCCCGCGCGGCCAGGATCACGAACGCCGGAACGGCGGTGTAGAGGAACCGCGGCCCGGCAAAGAAGCTGTCGGCCGCCCAGTACAGGCCGTAGGAGCCGATCACGGCCGCCATCAGGCCGACGAGCAGCAGATCCCACCGCGTGGGACGTCGCAGCAGGAGCAACGCCGTCACGATCGGCACGAGCCCCGGCAGCGGCCACTCGAACAGATAGCGGTCGAGCCGCATCAGGTTCGCCGAAGTGAGAGCGAGGGCGCGCAGCGGCGTGTAGGGCACGCCCAACGGATCCACGTGAAACCCCAGCCGCTGACCGGCGCCATACAACGCATCGTAGGCGAACAGGAGCGGATGTCCGGTGGTCCGGGCATCGACGTACAACAGCCACACCACCGGCAACGCGCCCGCCGCGACCTGTAGCACGAGCGACCGCGCGCGACCGCGGTCGCGCGCGACGACGGCGAGCTGAAACAGCCCGACCGCCAGCGCCACCGCCGCGGCGTCGAGCGGTCGAATCGTCGCGATGCCCCCGACGGCCAAGCCCACGACGACCGCCGCGCGCGCGGTCCCGCGCTCGTCCGCGGCCGTCGTCCACTTCGCGAGGCTCGCCAGCGCCAGGGTCGCCAGCGCCAGGGCACCGGTGTGGTTCATGGTGCTCGCGCCCATGATGAGCACGAACGGAGAGAGCGCGAACAGGAGCGCGCTCGCCCGAGCCGTCGCATCTCCGTAGCACGCTGCCGTGAAGCGGTACAGGGCGCACGCCGTCACCGCCGTGAGCACGGGATTGACGAGCCAGATCGCGTGGAGCGCGGCGCCCGCCGCGAGGAGGGCCGGTCCGCCGATCGGATACATCGAATACCAGCGGCCCTCGCGATCCAGGACGCCGGTGATGGAGAAGAACTCGGGGTGCGGCTCACCGACCGCGAACAGGCGACCCGCGAGGAGGATCTGGGCGTGAAACCGCTGGGCCATCTCGTCCTGCGCGAAGGGCTTGCGTGCGAAACAATAGACGGCGAAGGCTGCCGTGAGCGTGAAGACGAGCAGCGCCAAAACGAGTTGGAAAGCGCGGGGCGATGGCCTCAGTACCACGCCAACCGCTGTCGCGATCGAGCGGTCGAGCCGCTCCCCGAAGACCCTCCCGAGGCCGAGCGACGCGAGGGCGACGGCGGTACCCACGACGAGCCATTCGAGCACGGCCGCGGACCACCAGGGGATGGTCGCTCCTCCGCCGAGCAGATTCGCCACCGGCACCAGGCCGAGCGCGGCGAGCACGACGGCGGCCGCGAATGGGACCCAACGCGCGCGGCTCAGGGAAGCCGCCAGCCCCCGCGCGGCGGAAACAGATTGTATCGAAGAATGTGAAAGAACGCCGCCAGTCCGTCGCGCCACGTGATCTTCTTTCCTTCCGCGTAGGTCCGGCCGCTGTACGAAATCGGCAGCTCCCAGATGCGCGCCCCCGCCTGCGAGAGTCGGGCCGTCAGCTCGACTTCGATCCCGAAGCGCTCCGCCCGGAGCGGCAGCCGCTTCATGAGGTCGGCCCGGACCAGCTTGTAGCACGTCTCCATGTCCGTGAGGTTCAGGTTGGTGAACATGTTGGAGACGAGGGTGAGCAGGTTGTTGCCGATCGCGTGCCAGAAGAACAGCACCCGGTGCGGGCCGCCCTGAAACCGTGAGCCGTACACGGCGTCGGCACGCCCGTCCTTGATCGGCGCGACCAACCGCGGAAGCTCGGCGGGATCGTACTCGAGATCGGCGTCCTGGGCGACGATCACGTGGCCAGTCGCCGCGGCGATCCCGCTCCGAAGGGCGGCGCCCTTGCCGCGGTTCGTGGGATGATGAATGAGCTGCTCCACGAGGCCCTCGGTCGCGAGCCGGTCGAGGAGGACGCCCGTCCCATCGGTCGACGCATCGTCCACGGCGACCACCTCGAGCGAGAGCGGCACCTCGCGCAGGCGCCGCAGCACCGCCTCAATCGTCCCCCCCTCGTTGTACGCCGGGACGATCACGGAGAGCAGGAATTCGGTCACGCGGGCACCTCGCCGATCGCGATCAGCGATTGTCCTATGCGCCAGGGCAGCAGCCGCTCCAACCGGAACAGGGGCACCAGCGCCTCGTACCAGCGGAGCGCGGCTGTCGAAATGAGACTCCTCCGGAGCACGCGGCCCGCGAGCCACCACCCGAGTACGCCCCCAAGATTGAAGTACTCGACGTGACGCACATGGAAACCACTCTCCTGGAGCTTCCCCACGACGTCCTTGGGGACGTAGCGACGGAAATGGTCGAGGGCTTTGTCCAACGTGCCGTACAGGGCGCGGAGTGCGGGCACGAGGAGGACGAGCCGCCCGCCGGGCCCGAGCAGTTGACGCATGGCGGAGAGCGACGCCCGGTCGTCCTCGATATGCTCGAGCACGTTGAGGCAGATCACCGTGTCGACTCGCTCCGCCACGAGGTGCGGATCGAACGCCGGCAGCCGCAGCTCGGCGACCCGCACGTTCGCCCGAGCGCCGAACCGCTCGCGCAGCCGCGCGAGGTAGTACGGCTCCGTGTCGGTGAGGACGAGCCGCTCCCGATCGACGAGAAACGCCGACATGTTGCCGATGCCGGCGCCGACCTCGAGCACGCGGCGCCCCACCCAGGGTCGCAGCCGGTCGAACATCCAGCGGTTGTAACGTGGGGCCGCGGCCATCCGCTCGAGGGTCGCGGCCCCGACCTGATCGACGGGGGTGGGGCCCGTGTCAGCCGGTCGCATCGCCCTCGTAGCGGCTCAACTTCCGATACAGGGTGGAGGGATCGATTCCGAGCACCTCGGCGGCCCGGGTCTTGTTGCCGCCCTCGCTCTGCAGCACCCACGTGATGTAGGCGCGCTCGATGACGTCGAGCGTGGGATTGGGATGGGGCCGGTCGGCGACGAGCGGCTCGGCGCGCGGCTCGGTCAACGTGTCGGGCAGGGCCGAGAGATCGATGCCGGCGCTCTTGGAGAGCACCACCGCCCGCTCGAGAGCGTTCTCGAGCTCGCGCACGTTGCCGGGCCAGTCGTAAGCGAGGAGCGCGCTCTTCGCGTCTTCGTTGAGGGTCTTGGGCGGCTCGCCGCGCTCCTTGGCGATGCGGCCGAGGAACTCCTCCCAGAGGATCTGAATGTCGTCCCGTCGCTCGCGCAGCGGGGGAAGGTGAATCGCGATCACGTTCAGCCGGTAGTACAGATCGGTCCGAAAGCGGCCGCGCTTGATATCGTCCTCGAGATCGCGATTGGTGGCCGCGACGACGCGGACGTCCACCGGAATCGCCTCCGTGCCACCCACGGGGATCGCTTCGCGCTCCTGCAGCACACGGAGCAGCTTCACCTGCGTCGCGGGCGACATCTCGCCGATCTCGTCCAGAAAGAACGTGCCGCCCCGTGCCGCGGCGAACAGGCCCTGCTTGTCGCGCACCGCGCCGGTGAACGACCCCTTTACATGGCCGAATAGCTCCGACTCGAGCAGGCTCTCCGGCAGCGCCCCGCAGTTGAGCGAGAAGAACCCACCGTCCGACCGCGCCGAGAGCTCGTGGATGTAGCGCGCGATCACTTCCTTCCCGGTTCCCGACTCACCCTGGATGAGGACCGTGCTTTCGGTCGGAGCCACCTGCTCGGCGAGCTTCAAGACCTCGAGGAACGCCCGGGACTTGCCGAGCGGCTTCACCAAACCGGAGCGCTCGCGACGGCGGATCTCCTGCTTCAATTGCTTGTTCTCGGCCTTCAAGAGCCGTTGTTCCGCGGCGCGGCGACAGATCGCCACGAGGTCGTCGTTCGAGAAGGGCTTCTGGATGTAGTAAAAGGCGCCCTGGTTCACCGCCTGGATCGCGCTCTGGAGCGAGGCCTGCGCGGTCATGAGAATCACCGGCGTCTCGGGATCCTGCTCGCGGACCGCCGCCAGGATCTCGGTGCCGGCCACGCCCGGCATCTTGATGTCGGTGAGGACGATATCGGGCGGGCTGCCCTTCAGGGCCTCGAGCCCGGCCTTTCCGCCTTGCGCGGTGGTGACTTCGAAGCCTTCGCCCTTGAGGAGGATCCGCAGCACATCGAGGATCCCCATCTCGTCGTCGACCACCAGAATAGAAGGCTGCTGGCTCATGCGGCTTCCTCTTTCCTTCGGGCGGCTGGGAGGTACACGGTGAAGGTGGTTCCCTTCCCGGGCGAGGTATCGACGAGGACCAACCCGCGGTGCGCTTCGACGGCGCGCTGCACGATCGCGAGGCCGAGGCCGGTCCCGCCGACCCGTCCCGTCACGAACGGCTCGAACAGGCGCGCGCGCAGGCCCTCCGGAATGCCCGGACCGTTGTCGCTCACCGCGAGCGACACGGGGTTTTCGATCCCGGCGCCGCCGGGCAGCTCGTGGGAAGCGGGCCGGCCGACCCTCACCTCGACGCGCGCGCCCCGGCCCGTAGCCTGGACGGCGTTGAGCACGAGGTTCGACACGACGCGGTGGAGCAGGTCCTCGTCCCCCTCCATCGGTGCCGACTCCCCCCTGAGGTCGATCACCGCGTCGTCCGGGCAGTCGGGGTGCTCGCGCACCAGGCGGATGGCGGCCGCCGCGACGTCCCGCAGGTCGAGCGGCCGGCATTCGGTGGCGCGCACGCGTGAGAAATCCAGAAACTCCGACAACAGGCGCGACAGGCGGTCGCTCTCGCGCACGATGAGCGAGGTGAGGAACTTCTCGTCGGCATTGACCCGCTTGGCGCGCCCGAGCTGCTCCACCGAGGAGCGGATCGAGGCGAGCGGGTTCTTGATCTCGTGTGCGAGGCTCGACGACAGCTCGGCCACCGCTTCGAGGCGCTCCGCTCGCAGGTGCAGCTCCTCGAGGCGCTTCGAGTCCGAGATGTCCGTGAAGATCGCCGTCACCCGCGGCTCGCTCTCTGGCTCGACCTCGAGCGTGGTCGTGGTGATGCCGATCGTGAACGTCCGGTCCGGGCGCCGCACGGTGGCCTCGACCCGCATCGCCCGCACACCCCGCCGCGCGGTCGCGGTGATGGCGGCCCAGAACTCGGGCGCGATTCGTGCGAACTCCGGCATGATCGGCCGGCCGCGCCACCCGCGCTCCTTGAAGCCGAGGATCTGCTCGGCCGCGGGGTTGCAGTACAGCAGGTGGCCGCCCTGGTCGACCGTCACGACCCCGGTCGGGATGTTGCGCAATACATCGGCCGCCTCGAGTCGCGCCTGTCGCAGCTCGCCCGCCAGGGCCTCGCGCTCGGCCCCCATCACGGAGACGCGGCTCGCGAAGTACGCCGTCACCGCCGCTACCGCCACGAACACGAGCAGCTGGAGCGCGACCTGCGCCGTCATCGGCGTTCGGTGTCCAAAGAACACGTCGGCGAAATAAACGAGTCCCACGAGCGCCGTGAGGAGCGCCGTGCTCGCCGGCGGCATCAGTACCGCCGTGACCGCGATGAGCGGGACGTACAGCGGAGTCAGGTCGCTCTGCGGACCGCCGGTGACGTGCACGACGGCGGTGATGAGCGCCACGTCGAACAGCGCTTGGCCGTACAGGAACGTCCGGCCGGGCGAGCGATTCCGGACATGCGTGTGCCAGTAGGAGGCGATCGTGACCAACACCGCCGCCACGAGCATGAAAGAGGTGATCAGCAGATCGAACGGGGTCGCGACGGAGAACTTGAAACTGGCGGCCAGGTAGATCGCGGAGGCCACGCACAGCCGCCCGACGTACACCGAGCGCAACAGACTCTGTGGAGTCGGGATCGCCGATCCCCGCGAGCCGCCCGCGAGCCAGCTCAGATAGCGCTCCTTGCAAGCCCGCCGAGCCCGGTGACTGGGTCGGCGAGCCTCATAATGGTAACAATCGCAATGACTTACTGATCGTACCTGGGATCTCGTGACTGCGGGCGCCGGGCGTAAGTATTGGGATTGGTGTGGCAAAGTGCAAGAGCGCGGGGCCGCACGGAGTTCGCTATCCTACCGTATGCGCCTCGCGCTTGGGGTCCCGGTGGGGATGATCGTCGTTGGGCTGGTGGTGCCGAGCGCGCTGGCCGCGCAGGCCGCGCTGACGCCTGCCGACTCGGCGATCCTCGCGTCACAACCCCTGAAGCGTTTGGTGATCGCGCCCTCGCTGCTTCGCCGGATCAGCCTGCTCGCGGCTGGCCTCGATCGCGAAGTGGTGCTGTGCCTCCAGGGGACGGTCGCGGGTGATACGGCGTTGGTGCGGGAGTTCGTGATGCCGGATGTGGTGAGCTCGGCGGCAGATCATGTCGAGCCGCTGCCGTGCGCGGCGGGGACGCTGGCGGTCTGGCACAACCACGTGTGGGCGGGGCCGGACTCGAGCTTCGGAGTGAAGACGCCGGAGGACCTCTGCTCGCTCAGCCAGCCGGACCTGCGCACCGTGGTGGCGGACTCGATTCCGTTCGCCATCGTGAGCGTGGGCCACGCCCACGGCCCGATCGTGTGTTGGTGGCGACGGGTGCAGGCGGTGGTAAACCGCCACGTGAAGTTCCTGCCGCGCTTCCCGCGGCAGTGGCTGGAGCTGCCGACTCTGGCGGGCGCCGATCCGGACCAGAAGCCGCCCGCGCCTTCCGTCCCCTAGCAGTAATTGACGAGGACGTTGCTCTCGATCTCGGACGCCGCGAGTGGTCCGCGGCTGAAGCCGCGACTCGGCGTCTGCCGCTCAAGCGGCAGATCGACGCCCGTTTACGGGCAGGTGCCGAGCCGCGAGTTGACTCGCGCACTCCGAGCGACCTGACGTTGTAGTGAACGCCGTCACTCCGACGGCTGTAACGGCCGCCCCTCGCGCGCCGGCCAGCCGGCCGCCATTCTTAGCCGTCCTTCCGCCCCGGGCGCCATCACCCATGATCCGAATTCGTATCGTCTTCGTCCTGCAGGCACTCCTCGCCGCCAGCCTCCGTGCCCAACAGCTCGACACCACTCTTTGGACCCGGCTCCGCTACCGCTTCGTCGGCCCCGAGGGCAACCGCGCGATCGCCGTCGTAGGTGAACCCGGGAATCCACTGGTGGCGTACGTGGGCGCCGCGTCGGGTGGGATCTGGAAAACGGAGGACGGCGGCGTGCACTGGCGAGCGGTGTTCGACAGCCAGCCGGCGCAGGCGATCGGCGCCCTCGCGATGGCGCCCTCGGCCCGCAACGTGCTGTGGGCGGGCACCGGTGAGACGTTCTTCATCCGCTCGACCACCGCGCTGGGCAACGGCGTGTACAAGTCGACGGACGGCGGCCGCAGCTGGCGCCACATGGGGCTCGACGCGACGGGCCGGATCGCGCGCATCGTGATCGACCCCGCGAACCCCGAGGTGGTGCTCGTGTGTGCGCTGGGGCGGGCCTACGGTCCGGCTCAGGATCGCGGAGTCTACCGCACCGCCGACGGCGGGAAGAGCTGGGCGCGCGTGCTGTTCGTGGACGCGAACACCGGCTGCTCGGACCTCGCGATGGATCCGGGCGATCCCAATACCGTCTTTGCGGGGATGTGGCAGTTCGAGGTCAAGACGTGGCATCTCCAGAGCGGCGGGCCCGGCAGCGGCCTCTGGGTCTCGCGCGACGGCGGCGTGACCTGGACGCGCCTCGTCGGCCACGGGCTCCCCGATGCGCAGCACCCGGTGGGCAAGATCGCCGTCGCGGTCGCCGTCTCGAACCCCAACACCGTGTACGCGCTGATCGAAGATCAGGATCCGGCGCTCTACCGGAGCGACGATCGGGGTGCGACGTGGCACCTCGTGAGCCGGGATCACAACATGGCCGAGCGAGCGCCGTACTACGTGCGCTTCGCCGTGGCCCCGGACGACGAGGACCGCCTGTACTTCGTCTCCGTCCGCTTCAGCATTTCACGGGATGGAGGTCGTTCGCTCGGTCGGTCGGACTTCCACGGTGGCGGCGACAATCATGACGTCTGGATCGATCCGCTCAACCCGGACCGTTTCATGATCGCGCACGACGGCGGGGTGAGCATCACGCTCAACCGCGGCAAGACCTACATGCGAATCGTGCTGCCGATCGCCCAGCTCTATCACGTGCACACCGACACGCGCGTGCCCTACAACCTGTATGGCAATAGACAGGACGGCACGTCGTACCGCATGCCGAGCCGGAGCCTGTCCGGCGGGGCGTCGGAGGGCCAGTGGGGCCACGTGGGCGGGTGCGAGAGCGGGTTCGCCATCCCCGACACGGTGACCAACACGACCGTGTGGTCGGGGTGCTACGACGGGGGTCTCGAAGTGTACGACACGCGGACCGACCACGCGCGGAACGTGCGTGTCTGGCCCGAGGCCGCGTACGGGTGGCGGCCCGCGGACCTGAAGTACCGCTGGAATTGGACGTTCCCGATCGCCATCTCCCCGCACGACCACACCCGGGTGTACGTGGGCAGCCAGTACGTGCATCTGACCACGGACGGCGGCGCGAGCTGGAAGGTGATCAGCCCCGACCTCACGCGGAACGACACCACGCACCAGCAGAGCTCGGGCGGCGTGACGACCGACAACCTCATGACGTTCGACGGGGCCACGCTGTTCGCACTGGCCGAATCGCCCGTACAGGCGGGGGTGATCTGGGCGGGCTCGAACGACGGCCTGGTGCACGTCACGCGCGACGGTGGCGGGACGTGGGTGAACGTCACCGCGGGGATTCCGAAGCTCCCGCCGTGGGGCAAGATCTCGAATATCGAGCCCTCACACTTCAACCCGGGGACCGCGTACCTCTCCGCGGACCTGCACGAGCTCGACGACCTCGACCCCTACATCTATAAGACCACCGACTTCGGCAAGACGTGGAAGCGAATCTCCGATGCCCTGCCCCGCTCGCCCCTCTCGTTCGTCCACGTCGTGCGCGAAGACCCGAGCCGGGCGGGCATGCTCTACGCGGGGACCGAAAACGGCGCGTACATAACGATCGACGATGGCGCGCACTGGCTGCCGCTGCAGACCAACCTGCCCCACGCCCCGGTGTCGTGGCTGACGGTGCAGCCCCACGCGCGTGACCTCGTGGTCGCCACGTATGGGCGTGGCGCCTGGATCCTGGAGGACATCTCGCCGCTCGAGCAGCTCGAACCGGCGACCCTCGCCGCGAAGGCGTTCCTGTTCACGCCCCGCCCGGCGTACCGGTTTCGGTCGCAGCAGGGCGTGGCGAGCGCTCCGAACAGCGCGGTGGAGCCCGACACGGTTCCGTATGGCGCCGACGTGACCTACTACGTCTCGCCATCGGTCGCGGACACGAGTACGCCACCGGACACGGTGCGCCGACTGCGGCCGGCGAAGGTGGTGATCCTCGGCTCCAAGGGCGATACCGTGCGCGTGCTCGAGGGCGAGCGGCGGCCGGGACTGAACCGCGTGTGGTGGGACTTGCGCTCCGCCCCACCCACGGTGCCCAAGCTGCGCACCCCGCCGCCGGGCAAAGCGTTCGTCCGGGTCGGACCCGACGGCACGCGCCCGCTCGTGACGTGGGACCTGGACCTCTCGCTGCGCGGGCCGCTCGCGCCTCCCGGCACCTACACGGTGCAGCTCACCCTCGCCGATACGGGGAGAGGGGGAGGAGGCTCAGCGGTCACGCTCACCCAACCTCTCAGGGTGCTCAAGGACCCCAATACGGCCGGCAGCGACAGCGACGTCCAGGCGCAAGCGCGGCTGGCGCTGGCCATCCGAGGGGAGCAGGACAGCGTGGCCCGGATGATCAACCGGCTCGAATGGGTCAGAAAGCAGCTACGCGACCTCGTTGGGCAGCTGCGTGGCGACTCGGCAGTGGTCCGGGACTCGAACGCCAAGCGCGTGGCCGCGCTCGCCGATTCGCTCGACGCGCGCGCCCTCGGGGTCGAGGGCGCTCTGTTCGACGTTCACCTGACGGGGGCGCGGGAGGATGCCTTCCGCTCGCCGATGCAGTTGTACGGCCGGTTGGCGGCGTTGCAATCGGACGTGTCGGAAAGCGGTGCCGATTTCGCACCCACCGCGCAGCAGCTCGCCGTGCACGAGCTGTTCACCCAGCGCCTCACCGAGGCCGCGCGCCGCTTCGGCGACCTGGTCGAGCACGCGCTCCCGGCCTTCGGGGCCGAGCTTCGCAAGGCGCCGCTCAAGGACGTCATCTCGGCGATCGACGGAGGTGGGGCACCGTCACGCCCCGGACCCTGATGGGTCCCGACCCTCACGGGTCGGGCTACTGCACCGCGTTCACCATGTCGAAGATCGGCAGGTACATGGCGACGACCATGCCGCCGACGATCACACCGAGCACGACGATCATCACCGGCTCCATGAGCGACAACAGCGCGCTCACGGCCGCGTCCACCTCATCGTCGTAGAAGTCGGCGATCTTCGACAGCATCTCATCCATGCCGCCGGTCTGCTCGCCCACCGAGATCATGGAGATCACCATCGGCGGGAACACCTTCGACTTGGCGAGCGGCGCGGAGATCGTCTCTCCGCCGGCGATAGAGGCGCGCGACTCCATCACCGCGTTGTGGATCACCATGTTGCCGGCGGTGCGTGCCGTGATCTCCAGGCCGTCGAGAATCGACACGCCGGACGAGATCAGGGTGCCGAGCGTGCGCGTGAAGCGCGACACGGCGGCCTTCCGCAGCACGTCGCCCAGGACCGGCAACTTGAGCAGCAACGTGTCGATCTGGAGCCGCCCCGGCGCGGTCTGGTAGTAGCGATTGAGGGCGAACACGCCGAACCCGATGACGCCGATGATGGCCCACCAGTAGTCCTTGAGGATGCTGCTCATGCCGATCACCATGCGGGTGGGCAGCGGCAGCTGCAGGTTGACCGACGCGAACATGTTCTGGAACGTCGGGATCACGAAGATGAGCAGCACGGAGATCGCGATGACCGCCACGGACATGATGACCGCGGGGTAGATCATCGCGCCTTTCACCTTCCGCACGATGGCGTCGTTCTTCTCGAGGAACTCGGCGAGGCGCACGAGAATGGTGTCGAGGATACCGCCGGCCTCGCCCGCGGCCACCATGTTCACGTAGAGGTCGCTGAACGCCTTGGGGTGCTTGCGCAGTGCGTCCGCGAGCGTCTGGCCGCTCTCCACGTCGTACACCACCTGGCGCGTGACGTCCGCGAGGATCTTGTTTTCCGTCTGCTGGGCCAGGATGTCGAGGGCCTGCACCAGGGGCAAGCCGGCGTTGATCATGGTGGCGAACTGGCGCGTGAACACGACGACGTCGCGGGTCTTGACGCCACCGCCGAACTTCAGGTTGAGCTTGAACTCCTTCGGCGCCGCCCGGACCTGCACCACCACCATGCGGTTCTTGCGCAGGTGCGCGATGACGTCGTCCCGCGACGGGAGGTCGATCTTGTCGTTGACCAGATCGCCTTTGAGCGTGCGGGCGGTGTACTGAAAGACCGGCATGGCTCACTCCCTTCCGGGCGCCTAACGACGAGCCGCGACCTTGCCGGCGCCGGGTTGCTGCGCCGCCGCGGTCGGCGACATCACTTCCTTTTCGTCCAACGGCTGCTCGCCGATCATCCGGAGGAACTCGTTCGGCGTCGACGTGACCCGCAGACACTCGTCCTTCGTGACCTCGCGGCCCACGTACAGCTGGTACAGCGCGTCGTTCAGGGTCTGCATCCCGTGCTTCTTGCCCGCCTGCATCATCGACGGAATCTGCTCGATCTTCTCGTCGCGGATCAGCGCCCGGATCGCCGGCGTCATCACCAGGATCTCGGCCGCCATCACCCGGCCGCGACCCTTGATCTTCTGCAGCAGCGTCTGGGTGATGATGCCTTCCAGCACGAACGACAGCTGGGCGCGCACCTGGGCCTGCTGGTGCGACGGGAAGACGTCGATGATGCGGTTGATGCTCTCCATCGCCGAGTTGGTGTGGAGCGTCGCGAAAGCCAGGTGGCCCGTTTCCGCGATGGTGAGGGCGGCCCCGATCGTCTCGAGGTCCCGCATTTCGCCGATGAGCACGACGTCGGGATCCTGCCGCAGCGCGTACTTGAGGGCCGCGGCGAAGCTGAGCGTGTCGGTCCCGATTTCCCGCTGGTTCACGATGCAGCTCTGATGGCGGTGGATGAACTCGATCGGGTCTTCCACCGTGATGATGTGTCCCTTCAGCTCCTTGTTGATCTTGTCGATCATGGCGGCGAGCGTGGTGCTCTTCCCCGATCCCGTTGGCCCCGTCACGAGCACGAGCCCTCGTGGCTTCTCGGCCAGCTTGGCCACGACCGCCGGCAGCCCGAGCTCCTCGAACGTCCGCACGTTGAACGGGATCTGCCGGATCACGAGCGATACGCACCCGCGCTGCTTGAAGCAGTTGCCCCGGAAGCGCGCGAGGTTCTGGATGCCGAACGAGAAATCGAGCTCGTTCTCGGTCTCGAACCGCTTCTTCTGGTTCTCGGTGAGCACCGAGTAGGCGATCGAGAGGGTGTCCTTGGGCGTGAGGACCGCGTCCACGCCCGCGTTCACGATGTCCCCGTCCACCCGAAGTTTGGGACGCTCGCCCGCCACGATGTGCAGGTCCGAAGCGTCCTTCTCGATCATCTCCTCGAGCAGGGAGCGGAGATTGAGCCCTTGCGACGCGCCAGCCGTCATGCCGCCGTCTCCTTCACGACTTCTTCCAGCGTGGTGATGCCGCGCTTCACCTTGAGCATGCCGTCCATGCGCAGGGTGAGCATCCCGTCCTTCACGGCTTGCTCGCGGAGTTCTTCCGTCGAGCCGCCCTTCAGTACCATCCGCCGCGCGGCGCTCGTCATCGCCATGACCTCGTACAACCCCTGCCGGCCCTTGTACCCCGAGCCGCCGCAGGTGTCGCACCCCGCGCCCTTGTAGAACGTCAGCTTCGACGCCTCGGCTATGGGGATGCCGAACGCGTGCATCTCCTCGTCGTTGTACTTGTGTTCCTGCTTGCACTCGACGCACACGCGCCGGACCAGGCGCTGCGCCACGATGAGGTTGACCGCGCTCGCGACGTTGAACGGCTCGATGCCCATGTCCACCATGCGCGTGACGGTCGATGGCGCGTCGTTGGTATGGAGCGTCGAGAGCACCAGGTGACCGGTGAGCGCCGCCTTGATGGCGATGGAGCCGGTCTCCAGATCGCGGATCTCGCCGACCATGATGATGTTCGGATCCTGCCGCAGAAACGCCTTGAGTGCCGCCGCGAACGTCATCCCCACCTCGTTCCGGACCAGCACCTGATTGATTCCCATCAGGTTGTACTCGACCGGGTCCTCGGCGGTCATGATGTTCACGTTGATCTGGTTGATGCGCGACAGCGCCGAGTAGAGCGTGGTCGTCTTGCCCGACCCGGTCGGGCCGGTCACCAGCACCATGCCGTACGGATTCAGGATCGCCCGCATCAGCTCCTGCTCGGCCTTGGGCTCGAACCCGAACTTGGTGAGGTCGAGCGCCAGGTTGCCCTTGTCGAGGATTCGGAGCACGATCTTCTCGCCGAAGAGCACCGGCAGAGTCGACACCCGGTAGTCGATCACCTTGGCGCCGAACTTCAGCTTGATGCGACCGTCCTGGGGCACCCGGCGCTCGGCGATGTTCAGCTGCGCCATGATCTTGACGCGCGAGGTGAGCGCCGCGCGCATCTTGATCGGCGGCTTCATCACTTCGTGCAAGGCGCCGTCCACCCGGTAGCGCACGCGCATCTCGTGCTCGAACGGCTCGATGTGAATGTCCGACGCCCCGCGCTTTACCGCGTCCGTGAGCAAGCCGTTGATCAGCTTCACCACCGGCGCGTCGTCCGCGAGATCCTGCGCCTTGACGTCCTCGTCGGTCTGGTCCTCGACGACCTCGAGGTCCTCGGCCGCCTCGATGTCCTTGAGCAGCGTCTGCAGCTGGGCGTCGGACTGCTGGTAGTACTTGTCGATCGCGTTACGCAGCGTGTATTCGCCCGCGATCACCGGGAACACGTCACACCGCGTGATGAACTTGATATCCTCGATGGCGGTGACGTTGTTCGGGTCCGTGATCGCCACCGTCAGGGTCCGTCCCTCCCGCTTCAAGGGCAGGACGGCGTGCTTCACCGCCACGTCCGGCGGGATCAGCTTGATGATCTTGGGATCGACCTCGAAGCGGGACAGATCGACCGCGGGCATCCGGTACTGCCGGGCCAGCATCTTGGAGATCTCGGTCTCCTCGACGAAGCCCAGCTTCACCAGGGTGTAGCCCAAACGCATCCCCGTGTTCTTCTGCTCGAGGAGCGCCTTTTTGAGCTGGTCCTGGGTGATCAGCCCCTCCCGGAGGAGGATCTCGCCAAGTTTGTCGGAGGTGGCTGCCGCGGTCGCCGTACGCAACTCGTTGAAAATGAACAGCATAACATACGGGCCGACGGAGGGAAGTCAAGGCGCGGGCGCCGGTACCCCCGAAAACATCACGTAGGGTCGGAGGGCGTCGAGGAGCTTCGGACCGACGCCCGGCACGCTGTCGAATCGCGCAAGCCCGCCGAAGGGACCGTGTTGCTCGCGCCACGCGACGATCCGCTGCGCGAACGCCGGGCCGATGCGCGGCAGCCGCGTGATCTCCGTCACGTCCGCTCGGTCGAGGTCGACGCGCTCACCCGGCAGGAGCGGGCGCGCGAGCCGGGCGGCGGTGCGCGCGGTGGCGCGGAGCCCACCCGACGGCGGCGTGTCGACGGCGACCAGTCGGACGTCGCCCGGCGCCGCTTCCGTGGATGGCGCGAGCGCGAGCCGCACGCCGGCGCCCGCGAGCGTGAGGAGAGCCAGCAGCAGCGCCGCACGGCGGTCATCCATGACCGCACGCTAGCGGTTCCCCTGCCGGGAACGGGATCCGTTTTACGCGCGGGGCGCCGAAAGATTGCAGTATCAGCGCACGAGGGCCACCGCCACATCGCCCACAACCTGGAGCGACGCAGCTGAGACTTTATCGATCGTGTCCTCCGTCGTATGCCAGTACGGGTAATCGAAGTCCACGACGTCGATCGCGTGGATGCCCGCCTTCTGCAGGGCGACGTGATCGTCCGTCAGATTGTGCTTCACACCGGGGATAAAGACGCGATCGTAGCCCAAATCCGCGGCCACGTGCCAGACCCGATCGACGACTTCCGGCGCGAACGCCTCCGAGTTGGCCTCGTAGTAAAACTGCTGGTCCTTGTCGGCCACCATGTCGAACAGGACGGCGAACAGGGGTGGATAGCCCGGAGGCTGGTGGGCGGCGAAATAACGAGAGCCGATCAGGACGTCGTTCGAGTCCGTCGCGAAGTCCCCGTAGTCCTCGCCATCGACGAACAAGAGATCGACGCCCATGGCGGGCGGCTTCGCCTTGAGGGCGTCCGCCACGCCGAGCAGGACCGCGACGCCGGACGCGCCGTCGTTGGCGCCGGGGACGGGGAGGCGCTGCTGTCCCAGGTTCGGGCTTTGGTCCGCGTGCGGGCGCGTATCCCAGTGCGCTAGGAGGAGGATCTGGTCGGGCGCGGCGGGCCGGAACCGCGCCAGGAAGTTGCGCAGGTGGAGGGTCTGGCCCTGGCGCGTCACATGGGTGATGGACTGCACGACCACCGTATCCGCGGTGGCCCGGAGCCGCTCGAGGATCCAGTCTCCCGTGCGCTCGTGGGCGGGAGTGCCGGGAATGCGCGGCCCGAACTGCATCTGCTGCTCCAGGTAGCCGAAGGCGCGCTGGCCGGCGAATTCGTGCGGGCCCCCCCGCCCCCCCCGGCCAGCGCCGCTCTTTGCGGTGCATGCGAGGGCGAGCGCGAGGCAGGCCGCCAGGCGCCGAGCACGGCTCTTTCGAGTGGTCACAGGGTAGTGATGTCTTGTAGGGAGTTGGGCTTCGGAATATAATGGCGCCACCGATCGTGCGCACCATCAACCGTTACCTCCTGCGCCAACACCTCGCGCCGCTCAGCTTCGCGCTGGCGGCGCTCACCTCGCTGATGCTGATCCAACAGGTGGCCAAGCAGCTCTCGAGCCTGCTCGGGAAGGGGCTGCCGACCGGCGTGATCATCGAGGTCTTCGTGCTGTCGCTGCCGTTCATCGTCGCGGTCACGCTGCCGATGGCGGTGCTCGTGGCGGTGCTGCAAGTGTTCACGCGGCTCGCGGGTGACAACGAGATCACCGCCATGCAGGCCGGCGGCCTGAGCCTGTCGCGGCTCGTGAGGCCGGTGCTCTGGGGCGCCGCCGGCGTGGCCGTGCTGTCGTTCCTGTGGAACGACCAGATCCTCCCCCGGACCAATCACAAGCTGCGCACGCTGCAGGTCGACATCCAGCGCAAGAAGCCGTCGCTGACGCTCAAGGAGCAGGTGATCAACGAGGTCGTGTCGGGGCAGTTCTTCCTGCGCGCGGCGCGCATCGACGGCAGCTCGAACAAGCTCAAAGACGTGACGCTCTACGATCTCGGCAACGCCGAGCGCCGGCGCATCATCATCGCGGACAGCGGGCGCATGGCGTACGCGGCGGGCGGGCGGGATCTCTTCCTGACGCTCCAGGACGGGGCGATCGAGGAAGTGAATCGGACGGATCCGTCCCAGTTCAACCGCACCTTCTTCCACACGAACCAGATGCGGGTGGTGGGGGTCAGCAACACCCTTCAGCGCACCGAGAACGACACCTACAAGAGCGATCGCGAGATGTCCACGTGCGAGATGCAGCTCGCCGCAGGCGACGCGCGCCGTGATGCCGCGCGCGCCGCGGACGACACCCGACTCGCGATCGAGAACGACCTGCGCCGGCTGGCGGGCCTGGCCCCGATCCTGCCCGCGCCGTCTACCCCGTACGCACCCGACACGGCGCCGGTCGGCCTGTACTGCCGCGCCCTACGGCGCCTCGGAACGTGGCTGCTGCCGCCAGCCGCGCGGGCTCAGGCGCCCCAGCAGCCGACGCCCCGACCGCTGGCCCGGCCCGCGCCTCCACGTCCGAGCAACGTGCCGCCGCAATTTCCCAAGACCCCGCCACCGCCGTCTGCTGGACTGGCGCGCCAGCCCCAGCCTCAGCCACCGGCCGTCTATATCACGCCGGGCGCTGGCGTCGGCGAGGATCAACGCCTGCGCGCCGCGCTCGCGCGCGTGGCGACGTACGAGGTCGAGATACAGAAGAAATACGCGATCGCCGCCGCGTGCCTCGTGTTCGCGCTGCTCGGCGCCCCGATCGCGCTTCGCTTCCAGCGGGGCGGCGTGGGGCTCGTGATCGGGTTGAGCGTCGTGGTGTTCGCCGTGTACTACATCGGGTTGATCGGTGGGGAAGAGCTTGGCAACCGGCTGATCGTCTCTCCGTTTTTCGCGATGTGGACGCCCAATCTGCTGTTCGCCGCGGTCGGCCTGGTGGGGCTGTGGCGAATCCGCAAGCCCGGGAATTCGCCGCACGGTGGGGACTGGAGCGACGTCGCGGACGCCGCGCGGGCGGTCATCCGCTGGCCCCGCTCCATGCTGGGCGTGCTGCAACGGGCGGTGGGTAGGGCGGGATGAAGACGCTCGACCGCTATCTGGCGCGCGAGTGGACCAAGGTGTTCCTGCTGGCCGCGCTCGGGTTTCCGTTTCTCGTCATGGTCATCGATCTCACGGACAAGTTGGATACGTACCTCGGCCGGGGAATCTCGAAGGGCGCGGTCGCCTACTCGTACATCTTTTATCTGCCGGAGACCATCTCCCTCGTCTTCCCGGTGGCGGTGCTCTTCGCGGTGGTGTTCACGGTGGGTACCCTGGGGCGCCACTCCGAGCTCACGGCGGCGAAGGCGTCCGGCATTTCGTTTCATCGCATCGTGCGGCCGCTGGTGCTCGCGTCGCTCGCGGCGGTGGTCCTCGATCTCGGGCTCACGGAGCTCGCCCCGGTCACCTCCGCACGGCGCGCCGAGCTGCTCGGCGAGAAGGCGCCGACCAACACGGGATCCCGGTTCAGCCCGTTCGTGTATCGCGCGGACGGGGGCTGGGTCTATTCGATCCGCTCGCTCGAGCTCAAGACCAACGGCGCGGAGATGCGTGATCCGATCATGGAGCGTGAGGGCACGGGGGAGGACTACCCGACGATTCTGGTCGCCGCGCAGCGCGCCACCTACGACACCGCGCGGACCACGCGCGGTTGGACGCTCACCAAGGGCGCCGTGCGCTACCTGCTCGGCCCGGGCCGGGAGCCGACGTTCCGCTTCGAGGGGCTCAGGACCAAGGCGCTGCGTGAGACGCCGACCGCCCTGCTGGCTCAGCCGAAGGCGCCCGACGAGATGCGCTACGCCGAGCTGGGGCGCTACATCGACGCGTTGGCGCGCTCCGGGTCGGACACCAGGAAGCTCCGCGTGGAGCGGGCGCTCAAGCTCTCCGTGCCGTTCGCGTGCATTATCGTCGCCCTCTTCGGCGCGCCGCTGGCGATCTCGACGCCGCGGAGCGGGACGGCGTGGGGCGTGGCGGTCTGCCTCGCCACCACGTTCGTGGATCTGCTCATGTTCCAGCTGTCCAAGGCGGTCGGCTCAGGCGGGGCGCTGCCGCCCGCGTTCGCTGCGTGGGTGCCGAATCTGCTCTTCGGCGCGGCCGGCGTGTGGCTGTGGCGGAAGGCGCGGACGTAGACAACAAAGGGCGGGAAGGGCGGCAAAGCGTCGCGCCTTGCCGCCCCGGGAGCTTACCAGTCGAGCATATAGCGCACGCCCAGCTGCATCCGCCAGACGCCGAGGATCGCCGGCTGCTGGGCAGTAGCCACCACCTTCTGAAACGAATGGGTGATCAACTGACCGCCCGGGGTCGCCAGCTTGTACGTCGGCGCGCCATTGGCGTCGACCCCGGCGGAGATCAGCGGTTGGAGGGTGACGAAGTCCTGAGCGACTCCCCAGTTGTGGTCGAGCAGGTTGGTGACGTTCAGGATGTCGAGCCGGATCTGGACCCGGTTCGGACGGCCCCCGATGCTCCGGCCGACGTCCTGGGAGATGCTCATGTCTGCCCGGTACACCATCGGGAGGAAGACGGCGTTGCGCTCCGCGTACGCGCCGCGGCGCGTCCGCAGATATGGATCTTGATTAATGAAGGCGTCCCACGCGGTCGCTTGCTGCGCCGGCGTATAGACGGTACATGCGGGACACTTACCCACCGTGTCTGAGACGAAGTTCATCTCGCTCGTGTTGCGCGGCACGTAGATCAGATCGTTGCCGATGGCGCCGTCGCCATTCATGTCGCCCGAGAACACGTAGCTGCCTGTGCCCGCGCTGCGCCCGTCGAAGTACACGCTCACGCTCGTCGGACTGCCGCCAAAAAAGTCGTGAGTGTAAGCCACTGCCCCGAAGATGCGGGGACCCGGTGAAAACTGAGAGTACCCGGCCACGGGATTGTTGGGGTCGAGGGAGATGGCGTTTCCGGTCCACGAGCCGGACGCGATGGAACCCGCGTCCACCGTGTTCTTGCTCACGCCGTAGCTGTACCCCAGCTTCGCGAACAACCCGCTGCGGAACGCCTGCTCGACCGAAAACGACAGGTTCCAGGAGTACCCCTTGCCCTCGTTTGTGAGCACGACCGCGTTGCTGACGGCCGAGTAGATCCGGTTCGACGTCCAGCGCGGGCGGAAGTCGGGGCCGCCGAACACCGTCTGCGGCGCCGGAAGGTTAGCGTTGATGTACGCGATGCCGTTTACGTCCTTGGAATAGAGGAACTCGGCCGTGCCCGTGAGCCCCCAGGGCAGGCGCTGGTCGACCGCGATGTTGCTGCGCCACAGCTGCGGGAACTTGAAGTTGGGGTCGGTGAGCGCGAGCTGGAAGCTCGACGCGGCTGCGCCCGACGCCGCGGGCTTGTACGCATCGGGGTTCGGGTTGAACGGGTAGTTGACCGTCGTGTCATGCTGTATGAACCCGGTGAGCACCCCGGTGTTGCCGATCTGATTGGATATCCACACGTACGCGGGGCGGCCGGTGAAGATGCCTGTGCCGCCTCGGATCTGGGTGTTTTGCTCGCCGTGCAGATCGTAGTTGAAGCCCAGGCGCGGCGAGATCAGCAGGTTGACTCCCGGGAGGCTCCCGCTGTTGTAGTGCACCGGTGCGCCGCTCGCGTCGCGGAACGTCATGGTGTCCGCTACTGGATTGTCGTATGCGGTATTGTCGAATTTGGGGGCGTCGATCCGTAACCCGCCCGTCAGCGTCAGATTGGGGATCGGCCGCCACTCGTCCTGCGCGTAGACGCCCGCATAGAGCACATCTAACGGCTGTACCGGCTCCGACTGCCCGGGGATGTTCGAGTACTCGACTTGGAAGCGGCGCAAGGTGACCGGGGACGTGATCCGAGACGGGTTGGCCAGGTAGCCGTTGGCATCGGTGTAGAAGTCGGTGAGCGAATTGTACACGTAGACGCTCTGCGCGCCCGGGAAGAACACGTTCGTGGAGTGATACTTTTCGACGCTCACCCCGAACGTCAGCGAGTGCTTCGGGAGATAGATGCTGTAGTTGTCCTGGAACTGGTAGTTATGGTAGGTCAGCTGGTTGTCAGGTGTGAACGGCTCGAAGCCGAACGTCGTGTAGTTCGTCCCACCCTGGAGAATCTCCACCAGGGGAAACCACGGCGGGCTGATGTTCTTGCGGCTCTCATCGCTCGAATTGTACCCGGCGATCACGCTGTTCGACATGTTGCTCCCGATCGACGAGTTCCACTCGCTCACCACGGAGCGGATGTTCTCCAGGATGGCGTAGTTCGAGTTCGCGAAGTTCAGGGAGTTCAAGCTGGTCCGGCGACTCCCGAAGCCCAACGAGCTGGAGTTCGATACGAGGATATCCGAGCTCGAGTTCAGCAGGTTGAAACGCAGGCTCAGCTTGTTCCGGTCGTTGACGTTGTAGTCCATCCGCGCCAGGAACCGTGTCGACGGAACCTTGAAGTTGTACCCCTGATACGGGCCGGTCGTGTAGTTGAAGTTGGTCTTCAAGTAGCTGCTGAGAGCGTCCAGGTCCGATGCGAGGACCCGCGTGACATTGCCGCCGGGGGTCTGCGTGCCGTCGTTGGCCAGAAATGTGGTTCCCGGCTGCGTCTGACCATCGTTCTCGAAGCTGCCGAAGAAGAACAGGCGGTTCCGAATAATCGGTCCACCGAGAGCGATTCCGATGTCGTGGTACTTGAACGAGCCCGGATTGAAGGTGATTGGGCCTGCACTGGTGCCGACGAAGCTGTCGTTGCGCCCATTGTAAAACATCGAACCGCTGAACTCGTTGGTGCCGCTCTTCGTGACCATGTTGATGCCGGCGCCCACGAAATTGCCCTGGCGCACGTCGTACGGCGCCACGTTCACCTGGACCTGCTCGAGGGCGTCCAGCGAAATGGGCGCTACGCCGGTTCGGTCGCCGGGCTGCCCGGCCAGTCCGAACGAGTTGTTGAAGTACGAGCCGTCGATGGTCATGTTGTTGAGCCGGTTGTCCTGGCCGGCGAAGGAAAACCCGAAGGACTGAGGACTGTACTGGGGCGTGAGCCGGAGGAGGTCCTCGACCCGACGGCTGATGGTCGGCAGGTGCTCGATCTGTGCCGTGGAAATGGTCGTCGCGGCCCCGGTCCGCTCGGCGCTGAACACCGGGCTGGTCGTGGTCGTGACCGTGACCGGCTCCAACTCCACACTCGCCTGCACCAGCGTGAACCGCAGATCGGCCGTCCCACCCAACGTCAACTCGATCTGGTCTTGCACCTCCCGCCGATAGCCCACACGAGTCACGCTCACGCGATACGGGCCGCCGACCCGCATGCCGGGGATGGTAAACCGGCCGTCCGCCCGCGTCACCGCAGCGTACGCAGTTCCTGACGGTGCATGTAGCGCGACCACGCGCGCACCCTCGAGGGGTGCGCCGGAGGAGTCGGTCACGACCCCGGCCACCGCTGCCGTCGTTACCCCCTGGGCGCGGAGTGCCGTCGCGCCCGCGAACACGATCGTAGCGAGAGCGCCGACCGACCAGACGAAGCGTTTCATCTTGAAGGACTCCCGAGAATCTGAGGGGACGTGTTAGGGCGGGTAAAACATGCCTGCGGTCGGAAACGACGTCAATCCGAGAAAATGTCACGCTCGCGTCACATCTGCCCTCGCGCCCGCGTCCGGGCCGATCCCGATCCAAACGCGATGAAATACACCGGCACGCCGAGCAGGATGCCGCCGAACGCGAGCCCGGTCCCACCGGGATGCTCCCGCAGCGCGTTCCCGAGAATGAAGAACGTGGCGACGACGAACAACAACGGCACCACGGGATAGCCCCACACCCGCACCGGACGCGGCCGGTCGGGCTCGCGGCGGCGCAGGATGAAGACCGCCGCCGCGGCGAGCGCGTAGAACGGGAAGATCGCCACCACGAACTGATCGGCCAGCTGCTCGAAGTTGAGGAACAGCACCCACACCACGCCCAGGAGACCCGTCACCACGATCGCGACGGACGGCGTGTGAAACCGCGGGTGCACCCGTGCCACGCGCTTGAACAGCAGTCCGTCGTCCGCCATCGCGAAGAAAATGCGCGGCGAGGTCAGGATCGACCCGAGCAAAGTGCTGAACGTCGCGACCATGACCACGACCGCCACGAGGCCGACCCCGGCCCGCCCGACGATCAGCTGCGCCGCGTCGGCCGCCACGAGCGGCGAGCCCGCCATCCGGTCGATCGGGATCAAGTACAGGTACGCCGCGTTGACGAGCAGATAGATGGCGATGATGGCCACCGTGCCGAGGACGAGGGCGCGCGGCAGGTTACGCTCGGGGTCCTTCACCTCGCCGCCGACGAAGGACAGGTCGCCCCAGCCGTCGTAGGCCCATAACACCGACACGAGCGCGAGCCCGAACAGGCCCGGGCTCATGGCCCCGGTCCCCACCGCGGCGAAGTGCCCGAAGTTCCCCTGCCCCACGAGAAACGCCAGCAGCACCAGCAGGACGAGCGCCCCGTACTTGGCTCCCGTCGTGAGGTTCAAGATGAGCGAGCTCCACCGCACCCCCACGTAGTTCAGCATCGCGGTGACGGCGATCGCGCCCGCCGCGACGTAATGGACGTACGTGGCGTTCGGCTCGACCTTGGGATCGAGGCCGAGCGAGCGCAACAGGTATTCGGCGAACGGCGTGGCGATGGCCCCGAGCGCGGACGCGCGGATCACGAGCAGCTCCGTCCACCCGAAGAGAAACGCGGGCAGACGGCCGAACGCCTCGCGGATGTAGACGTAGACGCCCCCCGAACGGGGGAAGAGCGCGGCGAGCTCCGCGTAGGTGAGCGCGCCGCACAGCGCGAGCAGGCCCCCCAGGATCCACACGCCGAACATCGGCAGCGGGTCGGGCACGCGCCCGGCGATGATCGCGGGAGTCCGAAAAATCCCGCCGCCGATGGTCGAGCCGATGAGGACCGCCACGGCGCTCCACAACCCGAGCTGGCGAGGCAGCCGGTCGCCCCAGCGGTCGGGAGCCGGCGAGGGGGCGGGAGCGGGGGCAGGCGACGGGGAGGCGGACATGCGCGGCCAGAATATACATTTCGGCCCCCATGACGCGATTCACCCGGCTCGCGTGGACCGCGGCCACGTTCACCTATCTGCTCATCATCCTCGGCGGCATCGTCCGGATCACCGGATCGGGCCTCGGCTGCGGCGAGCATTGGCCACTCTGCAACGGCAAGCTGCTCCCGCCGCTCGACCTCCCGACGATGATCGAGTACGCCCATCGACTGGTGGCGGCCGCCGTCAGCGTGCTGGTAGCCGGACTCGCCGGGTACGCGTCGTGGCTGAGACGAAGAGCGGGGAGCGGGGACCGGTACCTTCCCGGCATCGCGCCTTACGTCGCACTCGCCCTGCTCGTGGTGCAGGTCGTCCTCGGCGCGGTGACGGTGAAGCTCCGCCTGCCGCCTTGGACGGTCATTCTCCACCTCGGCACCGCGATGCTCCTGCTCGCGACGCTGATCGTTATCGCGAAAGGGACTACCGACGCTCCGCGTTCCCCGGGCTTGCGCCCGGGGTTAGTGGCGCTCGTACTGGGGTTCGTCACCGTGCTGTTCGGCGCGCTCACGGCGAATCTGGGCGCCGCCACCGCGTGCCTCGGATTCCCGCTCTGTAACGGTCAGCTCGTGCCCGCGGGGAATTATCTGCAGCATGTGCAGTGGACGCACCGCCTGTTGGCGTACACCCTGGCCGGATATGTCGTGTGGTGGGCGATCCGGACGAAAACGCGTGGCGCGTGGTGCGTGGTTGCGCTTGTCGCCTTACAGGTCGCCGTCGCCGCGTCGATGGTGCTGCTCGGGCTCCCGCAGCCGCTCCAGGCCGCGCACGTCGCCGTGGGTGCAGCGGTCTGGGCGGCGCTGGTGCTCGCTGTTTTGTAAATCGAAACGGCCGCTAGATCAGGAACAGCTCGTCCTGCGGCGTTGGAGGATTCACCTCGGGCCCAGAGGTGTCGATGTACACGTTGATCTCACTCCGCATGCCAAAGCGCCCCGGGAGGTAGACCCCGGGCTCCACGGAGAACCCGACGCCCGGCACCAGCGCTCGGGCGTCTTCCGTCTCGAAGTTGTCGATATGGGGCCCGGAGCCGTGAAGATCCCGGTCGATCGAGTGCCCCGTGCGGTGCACGAAAAACTCGGCTAGCCCCGCGTCGCGGACCACGGCGCGGGCCGCATCGTCGACCTGCGCCCCGGTGATCGCCCCGTTCCGGCTCCAGTGCTCCCGCAGGAAGCGGACGGCAGCGTCTCGCGCCCCTTTCACCGTCTCCCATACGCGGCGCATCTCCCCCTCGGGGGAGCGCCCGGCGAACCCCATCCACGTCTGGTCGGCGAAGACAGAGGCCCGGCCCGGTCCCGCCCACAGATCGAGCAGCACCACGTCGCCCGCCGAGAGCCGCCTGTCGGCTCCCGTATGCGGCTCGTAATGCGGCATCGCGGTGGCAGGCCCGAACGCGGCGATCGGTCCTTCGTTGGTCCAGAGCCCGGCGCGCTCGATGGCGTCGAGCACCCGCTGCTTGACGCCGGTCTCGCGAACTTCGACACTGCGCGCCAGCTCGCCTCCCAACCACGCGAAGGTGTCGTGTGCGATGGCCGCGAGCGCGCCGGCGGCACGGCGGTGACCGGCGAGCTCGGCCGCCGACCAGTGCGCCGCGAAGCGGGACACGAGCGGCGCCGAGGTGACGAGACGCGCACCGAACGACTCGAGCAGCTGGACCACGCCGTAGGGCACCCGATCGAGGTACGGCACCTGGTCGAGCGGAGAGATCTCGAGCGCGAGCGTGCGGCCCCGCACGATCGTCTCCAGAGAACTGTACAGCTCGCGCCACGAGCCGTAGGCCCTGACCTCCCCCGGAAAGTCCGCCAGCGCCTGGAGCTCAATCCGGTGGGCCACGGCCACCGGACGGCCGGAGCGCGGGAGGAGGACGAACAGCCGCCGGGTCCCCATCCCGGTATCGCCGAGGATGCGGGCGGCGATCGGATTCACCTTGCGGAAGTCGTAGAGCAGCCAGCCGTCGGCCCCAAGGGCGGTGAGCGCCTCCGCCAAGGCGGGGAAATCGAAGCCGTCGAGGAGCGGCATCAACGATGTCTGGGATCGGGAGGCGCGCCGCGCCACTCGCATGCGGCGCCGCCCGTCGCCCGGCAGGAGACATGAAGCATGGCGCCCTCGAACCCCATGAGGATCCGCAGCAGCTCGGTGAACCCCGCGCCGTACAGCGCACACGCGGCGCCGTCCGGCGTGGCATTGAGGGCGAGCGGATCGCCCACCCGCGCCACCGGGATCCGGCTCTCGCGCTTCAGCTCGCCCGCGAACACGGCACGCGCCGCCCGGCGCGCGGCCATGTATCCGAACGCCCGGGGGACTGCGCGCGCGGCGAGCCGGGTGACGGACAACAGCCCACGGACCGCCCGCCGCGCGGCGCGGCGGCCGGCATCCGCGAACACCAGGTCGGCGTCGGGGCGGCGCCCCACGAGCCGCAAGAGCGCCTCCACGTGCGACGGGTCGGCGGCCGCGTTACGCCGCACCATCCCTTCGTACTCACGGAGCTGCATGGCGACGGTCGGGGAGAGGCCGAGGCGCTTGGACAGGAGCTCTTCGGCGAATTCCGACAGCCCGTCCTCGACCGGTGTGTCGAGGTTCTTGACCGCCTCGAGGACGGCGAGGGGCACGATACTGTGGACCACGGCGCGCGAAACCTAGCACGTCCGGGCCCCATTGCGAAACCCGGGCGAGTGGAGAGAGGTTACGGCACGCTATGACGCCTCCAATCCCGCCCGTTCCGCCCGCCCCTCCGGCCCCCCCTGCTCCTCCCTCTGGGAGCTCGGCGGCCGACGCCGAGAAGCGCGCCAGCTTCGAGCGCGAGGCGCTCGTCCACCTCGACAGCCTGTACCGGGTGGCGCTTCGGCTGACCGGGAACGCCGCCGAGGCCGACGACCTCGTGCAGGAGACCATGCTCAAGGCCTATCGAGCCTGGCACCAGTTCGAGCGCGGGACCAATGCCAAGGGGTGGCTCCTCACGATCCTGCGGCACGCTTTCATTAATGAATACCGCCGGCGCACGCGACACCCCGAGACGGTGGATATCGACGCGATCGAGCCGTTCTCAGTCTTTCAGGAGGTCCAGGACGACGATCCCCAGGGCACCTTCTTCGATCGGATCGTGGACGACGAGGTCCTCCGCGCCATTGACACCCTCCCGGAACAATTCCGCGAGACTGTGGTGTTGAGCGACGTGGAGGGTCTGTCGTACGAGGAGATCGCGCGGGTGCTGAGCGTGCCCGTGGGGACCGTGAAGTCACGCCTCTTCCGGGCTCGTCGGCTGTTGCAGCAGAAGTTGTACGATTACGCCGTGGGCATGGGATACATCAAGGGGAGCTCGAAATGAATTGTCGGGAATGTAAAGAGCACCTCTACGAGTATCTCGATCGCGAGCTCACGCCCGAGGTCGAGCGGGATATTCGGCTGCATCTCGAGGAATGTCCTCCCTGCGGGGAGCAGTTCGATTTCGAGAAACTGTTCCTTGAGTTTCTGAAGGCGCGCTGCCGGGCTCAGGGCGCGCCCCCCGAGCTCAAGCGGCGCATTTTGAACGAGCTGTTCGACGAGTGAGGTGGCTCACCCCGGGCGGGCTGGTGGCGGCCTGCGCCGTGGGGATCGGAGTCGCGTGGGGGTTCGGTTGGCCGGGGCTGGTGGTGCTCGCGGCCTTTTTGCTTTCCGGGAGCCTACTCACGCAGCTGGCCGAACGCCGGGCCCCGCGACGCACCGCGAGGCAAGTGCTCGCGAACGGTGGGGTCGCCGCGGTGGCGGCGTTCCTCGGATCGTGGGCGGCCGCCGCAGGGGCCATCGCCGCCGCCACCGCCGACACGTGGGCCACCGAGATTGGAGCCTTTTCGCCCATCCCGCCCCGCCTCGTGACTTCCTGGCGACGCGTGACCCGCGGCACGTCCGGGGGTATCACGGCGCTCGGGACGCTCGGCGGCGCGGCCGGCGCCGCTACAATCGCCTGGCTCGCGCACGCGTTGGCACCCCGGGGCCATGCCCCGGGATTTGCCACGCTGGCAGGGGCCGGCGTCGCCGGGATGCTTGCCGACTCCTTGCTCGGCGCGACGCTCCAAGGCAAGTACGAGTGCCCCGCGTGTGACGCGCGATTCGAGCGCGGGAATACCGTCTGTCACGAGCCGGTACGGCTCACGACGGGACGGCGATGGCTCGACAACGACGCGGTGAACTTCGCGGCCACGCTCGTAGGCGCGGCCGTCGCCGCAATCGGGACGCACGTACCGCACTGATCGTCGTGGTGCTCGCATGAAGGACGGTTGGGATGCCGTAGTGGTCGGGGCCGGCCCCGCCGGCGCGACCAGCGCGCTGTTACTCGCTCGAGCGGGTGCCCGAGTGTTGGTCCTCGACCGCGCCCGGTTTCCGCGCGACAAACCCTGCTCCGAATACCTGAGCCCGGCCACGACGGCGATCCTCGAGCGGCTGGGCGAGGGCATCCTCGTCGCGGTCGAGACGACGGCGCACGCCAAGCTCTATGGCATGAAGGTGGTTGCACCGAACGGGGCGGCGATGTGCGGCCGGTTCGTCGACGCTCCGCGACCCTATAGCTTCGCGCTGCCGCGTGCGACGTTCGACACGATTCTCGTCACGGCCGCTGCCCGCGCCGGCGCCGAGGTCTGCCAGGGCGCGACGGTGGAAGATCTGGTCTGGGATCGTGGAGCCGTCATGGGTGTCGTGGCGCGCTCGGGCAACGGGCAACGGGCAACGTATAACGCTCGCGTGGTCGTCGGCGCCGACGGGCTCCACTCGGTCGTCGCCCGGCGACTCGGCCTGGTGCGCACCTCAGCGCCCAAGCGCGTGGCCTTCACGGCGCACGTCGCGAACGTGGCCGGAGTCGACGGCGTCGGCGAATTGCACGTGAGCGAGCGGGGGTACGTGGGGCTCGGCCCGGTGGGCGACGGCATCACGACAGTGGCGCTCGTCGTGCCGGTCCGATCGCTGCAACGGGACTATCGCCGCGACTTCTTCACGGAGCTCGACCGCTTTCCCGGGCTCGCCGGACGGTTCGACCCCCGGCGACTGATCGGCGGCGTGCGTGCGACCGGTCCGTTTGCCCAGTGGTCGCGGACCGCGGTCGCGCCCGGGGGCGGCGCCGTGCTGGTGGGCGACGCCGCAGATTTTTTCGACCCGTTCACGGGCCAGGGAATCCACACGGCGCTGCGCGGCGCCGAGCTCGCGGCGGACTGCCTGCTCTCCGCGCTCGAAGGCGGGATCGGTGAGCCGGTCCCGGCCTCGGCCCTGCGGTCGTACCCGCAGGCACGACGGCGCGCGTTCCTCGGGAAATGGCTGCTCGAGCGGCTCATCGGCGTGGGCGTCGGTTGGCCCGCGCTCACCAACCGCGTCGTACGTCGGCTGGCGCGGCGTTCCGACCTCGCGGATCTTGTGGTCAGCGCCACCGGTAATACGGTGCCCGCGCGTCGAGTGCTCGCTCCGAGCATCCTCGCCCAACTCCTCTGGTGAGGTTATGCCCGGCGTCGATCCCGCTCTCTTCCGCCAGCTGCTCGGCCGCTTCGCCACCGGGGTCACCGTCGTGACCACGCGCGACCCCGGTGGCCGCCCCATCGGCATGACCGCGAGCTCCGTGGCGTCGGTCTCGCTTCACCCGCCGCTCGTCCTCGTGTCGATCGACCAGGCGAACGACATGCATCCGGCGCTCCGCGCGGCCCAGCGGTTCGTGTTGAACGTGCTCGCCGCTGATCAGGAAGCGCTGTCACGACGCTTCGCGGCGGAACATCCGGATCGCTTCGACGGTGTCCCGTACCGGGACTCGAAGCATGGCCTTCCCATCATCGAGGGCGCCGTGGCGAGCATTGAATGTGAAAAGCAGGCCGAGGCGCCGGGCGGGGACCATACCGTGTTTTTCGGGCTGGTCACGGGTGGCAGCGTCTCGGACCGCCCGCCGCTGCTCTACTACCGTGGCGGCTACACCGGTCTCGCCGACCGATGATCGGCACGGAGCTGCTGGACGATCCCGCGGCCGACCCGGTCGCCGTGAACCGCGAGCTGCGCGACATCGCCCGGCTGAACGCGCTGTTCGGAGGGACCCGCGCGGTGGTGCGGGAGCTGGAGCCCTTCTTCAAACGGCGCGGACGGGAATCGGGAAACGGGAAACGGGAAACGTGGACGCTCCTGGACGTGGGCACCGGGCTCGGCGACATCCCGCGGGCGGCCGCCCGCGCCGCCTGGAGGTACGGAATCACGCTGCGGCTCGTAGGGATCGAGCGTAACCGCACCGCGGCGCGACTCGCCCGGGTGCCCGAGCGGGGCCTGCCACTCGCGGCGATCCTGGCGGATGGGGGCACGCTGCCGCTCGCGTCCTGCTCGGTCGACGTGATCGTGGCGAGCCAGGTGCTGCACCATGTGCCACGCGCGATGGCCGCACGTTGGGTCGTCGAGTTCGATCGCGTCGCCCGGCGGGCGGTGGTGCTCGCCGATCTCCGCCGTTCCCGCGTCGCCATGGCCGGCGTGTGGGCCGCGTGCTTCGGGCTCGCGATGGGTCGGGTGACGCGGCACGATGCCGTTGTGTCGCTGCGGCGGGGATATACGAGGGTAGAGTTCAGTGCGATGCTGCGGGCGGCGGGAGTCCGGGCGGTTGCGCATTGCCGGCCTGGTTTCCGAATTGTGGCATCGTGGTCACCGGAGAACAGCGTTCAGTGAAGTTTACAGACGCCACTGCGGTCTGAGACTGTGCGAACCGTCGACCGTGTGCAGATTCGAGCGCCGCTTGATGCGGTGTTCAAGGTCGCCGCCGACGTGGAGCGTTGGCCGGAGATCCTGCCTCACTATCGGTGGGTGCGCTTCCTCAAACGGCGTGACGGCGGCGGTACGGTCGAGATGGCCGCCTGGCGGCCGTTCGGCGTGATACGCTATCCGGCGTGGTGGGTATCGCAGATGACCGTGGACGCGGGGGCACGCGAAATCCGCTACCGGCACGTGTGGGGTATCACGCGCGGGATGGACGTGTGCTGGCGGCTCGTCGCCCAACCGCACGGCGTAGATGTCACGATTGAGCACGAATGGGCCGGCCCCGGTTGGCCGATCGTCGGTCCGCTCGCCGCGCGTTTCGTGATCGGGCCGGTGTTCATCCACGGGATCGCGAAGCGAACGTTGGCCGGGATCAAGCGAGTCATCGAGGGGGAGGGGGGAGCGCGAAGATGAAGAACGGAATGCGGCGTGTGGTGATCACGGGCGTCGGGGCCGTGACGCCGATCGGCACGGCGGCCGATGGTCTGTGGGCGGGGCTCGCGGCACGCGCATCAGCCGTCCGCGAGATCACGCGTTTCGACCCGACCCCATTTCGCAGCCGTATCGCCGCCGAAATCCCCGACTTTCGCCCGCAGGACCATCTCGACGCGAAACGGGCCAAGCGGCTGGATCGGTTCTCGCAGCTGGCCGTGACGAGCGCGCGGTTCGCGCTCGCCGACGCCGAGCTCGACCCGGCACGCGAAGACCGTGATCAGGTCGGCGCCATGATGGGCTCGGCGCTCGGGGGCGTGGCGTTCGCCGAGGCGCAGGTCGAGGGCTTCCGGGCGGAAGGGCCGCGCGGGCTCGACCCCGCGCTCGCCCTGGCGGTGTTCCCCGGCGCTGCGAGCTGCAACATCGCCATCGAGTTCGGATTCACCGGACCGAACTCCACCAACGCCATGAGCTGCGCCTCGGGCACGATCGCCGTCGGAGAAGCGTTCCACACGATCCGCTCGGGCCGTGCTGACGTCATGCTCGCGGGCGGGGCTGAAGCCCCGCTGGCCCCGATGACCTACGCCGCGTTCAGCGTGATCCGCGCCATGAGCACGCGCAACGACGACCCGGCGCACGCCTCGCGGCCGTTCGACGAGGATCGCGATGGGTTCGTGATGGGGGAAGGCGCGGCGGTGCTGGTGCTCGAGGAGCGGGCCCGGGCGGTCGCGCGTGGCGCGAAGATCTACGCCGAGCTGGCGGGCTATGGGTTCACCAACGACGCGTACCACATGACCGCTCCCCGCCCCGACGGCCGGCAGGCCGCCCGCGCCATGCAACTGGCTCTGGCGGACGGGCACGTGACGCCTTCGGACGTGGGGTACATCAACGCTCACGGGTCCTCCACGCCGCTCAACGATTCGACCGAAACCACCGCGATAAAACAGGTGTTCGGCGACCACGCCTACCGGCTGAGCGTCAGTGGCACCAAGGGCTATTACGGCCACGCCCTCGGTGCGAGTGGCGCGATCGAAGCGGCGATCTGCGCGCTCGCCATGGAGCGACGCTGGCTTCCCCCCACCATCAACCTCGAGCGGCCGGACCCCGCCTGCGATCTCGATTGCCTGCGCGGCGAGGGACGTGCCGCGTCCCCCGACGTGGTCCTCACGAACTCGTTTGGTTTCGGCGGGATCAACGCCGCGGTCGTGTTGCGGCGACCGTAACGCCGTTCCGGAGCCGGCCGCATTCGGATAGATTGGCGCGGCTTCCAACCTCGAGGGTCTCGTGATGCCTCAGCAGCTGCGGCCGCTCGCGGCCGAGTTCGTCGGCACCCTGCTGTTCGTGTTTCTCGGCGTGGGCAGCGTCGTGGCCAGCAGCGGCCCGCTCGGCGTCGCGCTGGCGCACGGCGTCGGCATGGCGATCATCGTGTCGATGACCATGAGCATCTCCGGCGGCCACATAAATCCCGCCGTCACCATGGGCCTATGGATCGCGAACCGGTTCGACGGGCGGCTGGTGTGGCAGTACATCGCGGCCCAGCTGCTGGGCGCCATTGCCGGCGCCGCCCTCGTGAAGGCGCTCTTGCCGCACGTGGCCGTGGCAACCGCGCTCGTGGGCACGCCGCGGCTCGCGAGTGAAGTGACCTTCATGCAGGGTGTATGGATCGAAGCGGTGCTCACCTTCTTCCTGGTCAGCGCCGTCTTCGGGACGGCGGTCTCTTCCGAGGCTCCGAAGATCGGGGGCTTTGGGATCGGGCTCGCGATCTTCGTCGACATCCTGGTGGGGGGCAGCCTCACCGGGGCCGTGATGAATCCCGCCCGGGCCTTCGGGCCCGCCCTGATCGCCGGCCAGTGGGACGCGCATGCGGTGTACTGGATCGGCCCGCTGATCGGCGCCGGGGTGGCTGGCGCGTTGTGGAAGGCGGTGTTGCTGCCGCGCCGGTAGGAGCGCAGCATGCTGCGCCTCTATAACAATTCCGCGACCGTTGGCGCGAAATAGCTCAGCAGGATGTCCGCCCCCGCCCGGCGGATGGCGTAGAGCGTCTCCCACATGGCGCGCGCTTCGTCGAGCATGCCGCGCGCCGCGGCCGCCTTGATCATCGCATACTCCCCGCTCACCTGATATGCCGCGAGCGGAGAGCCGAATTGCCGTTTGGCCCGGCGGATGAGATCGAGACACGGCAGCGCGGGCTTCACGAGAACGATGTCCGCGCCCTCGGCCACGTCGAGCTGAATTTCCTTCATCGCCTCGTCGCCGTTGGTGCCCTGCATCTGATACGACTGGCGATCGCCGAACTGCGGTGTCGAGCCCGCCGCCTCGCGGAACGGCCCGTAGAACGCCGACGCCATCTTCGCGGCGTACGACATGATCGGCACACGGGAGTGCCCCGCGGCGTCGAGCGCCTTCCGGATGCCCGCGACCCGCCCGTCCATCATATCACTCGGCGCCACGATGTCGATGCCGGCGCGCGCCTGGGTCACGGCCACCTTGCCGAGGAGGTAGACGGATGCGTCGTTATCGACCTCGCCGTCCTGCACCACGCCGCAGTGGCCATGGTCGGTGTACTCGCACAGGCAGACATCACCGATCACGACGAGCTCCGGCATCGCCCGCTTCACCGCCCGTGACGCCTGCTGCACGATGCCCTGCTCGTCGTACGCCTCCGAGCCAGTGGCGTCCTTGGCCGCGGGGAGCCCGAACAGAATGATCCCGCCGAGCCCGAGGCGCTGCGCTCGCTCGGCGTCCTTGATGAGCTCGTCCACGGACGTCTGGTAGACGCCGGGCAACGACCCGACTTCCTGCCGCACGCCCTCGCCGTGGCACACGAACAGCGGCCACACGAGCTGCGAGGGAACGAGATGCGTTTCCTGCATCAGCCGGCGCAGGGCCGGAGTGCGGCGCAGCCGGCGCATCCGGCGGGTAGGGTATTGGCTCATCGGCCGAGCAATCTCGACGCGCCGTGGGCGCGGAGCAAGTCTGCCACCCGCTGACCGGTCGCGGCCGGATCGGCCGAGTCGACGTCCGCGGACGCCGTGATTTGCACTGACCCGTCCTGCGCTGTCACGCGCCCGAACAGCCTGCTCCCCGCTCCCCCCTCCCCGCTCCCGCAGTACGCCGCGACCGGCGCCTGACAGCCACCCTCGAGCGCCGCCAGCAGGCTGCGCTCGGCGGTCACGGCTCGCGCGCTGGCAACGTCCTCGAGCGGCGCGAGCGTCGCGCGGACCTTGCGGTCGTCCACGCGCACCTCCAGCCCGAGGGCTCCCTGCCCCGGGGCAGGCATCACTTCCAGCGGGTCGAGCCGTGCGCCGACCCGCCCGGCGAGTCCGAGCCGCTCGAGCCCCGCCTTGGCGAAGAGCGCCGCCTCGAGGCCGTCCCGTCCCTCCTGAACCTTGCGCACCCGCGTCGGGACGTTGCCGCGCAGCGGCATGATGTCCAGGTCGGCCCGCAGGTAGCGGATCTGCGCCGTCCGCCGCAGGCTGGACGTCCCGATCCGCACGCCCGAGTCGAGACCGGCGAGCGACGCGACCCCTGTGGCTCGGGTCACCAGTACCTCCGCCGGATCGGCGCGCGCCGGCACGGCCCCGAGCGCCAGCCCCTCCGGGAGTCTGGTCGGCAAGTCCTTGAGGGAGTGCACCGCCACGTCGATGCGGCCATCCAAGAGGGCCTGCTCGATCTCCTTCGTGAAGAAGCCTTTTCCCTCGAGCAGGTGCAGCGGGCGGTCGACGTCCGCGTCGCCCTGCGTCTTGATGATTTCCAATGCGGCGGTGACGCCGCTCCGGGCGAGCGCCGCCTTCACCCACTCGGCCTGCCACAGCGCGAGCTCGCTGCCGCGCGTGCCCAGCTTGAGCGCACGGCTCACCCCGCCGCCCCGAAGTACTGTACCAGCGCATCCACGAGTCCGTCCGTGGTGTACTCGCGCGCTTCGATCGTGACAGGGATACCGTATTCCCGCGCGGTGGCAGCAGTGATCGGGCCGATCACCGCTCCGCGGAACCGACCGGAGGTGGCCGCTTCGCGACCCACCGATTCCACGAAATACCGCACCGTCGAGGAGGCTGTGAAGGTGACGACGTCGATCCGGCCGGCCAGGATCTCGCCCGCGAGCGCGGCACCGTTCCGGAGCGCGGGGACCGTGCGGTAGACCGGAATCACGTCCACCGCGGCTCCGCGGGCCCGCAGGCCCTCGGGTAACGCATCGCGGGCTGTCTCGGCGCGCGGCACGAGCACGCGCGCTCCCCGCAAGTCGCCGTGCGCGGCGAGCGCCTCGACCAGCGATTCGGCGACGTACCCCTCGGGCAGCACGTCCACCCGCACGCCATGGGCTGCCAGCATGTCCCCGGTTGCCGGGCCGATGGCCGCGATGTGTTGCCCCGCGAAAGCGTGGGGCGAAAGACCCCAATCCCCCAGCCGCTCGAACACGACGTGGACGGCGTTCTGGCTCGTGAACACGACCCAGTGATACTCCGCCAGACGAGCCAGCGCGCGACGCAACGGCTCGAGATCGCTCAGCGCTTCGATCCGAATCGCCGGAGCGGACACGACCTCGGCGCCGAGCGCTTCGAGCTCTCGCACCAGCTCGCCGGCCTGCTCGCGCGCGCGCGTCACGGCGATGCGCCGGCCGAGGAGCGGACGCACGGATCCGGGCGTTTGCGACGCGCGTGACATAGATTGTTCCAATCTATCATGCTGCGTTCTCTGCGCTCCGCGCTCACGCGGTTCACCGTGCGGCGGGCCGCCGCGTGTCAGCGCGACGCGCCCAGGCGCGCCGGCGCTTGGCTCCGGCTCGGGTGCATGCTCACTCCCACCTTCGCCGAGGCGTACCCGGCGCTCGTGCGGTTGCGGCGGTCGATCGAAGACCGCTGGGGCGCGCTCGCGGCGGCGCAGGAAGCGTCCGTGCGCTTTCCCGAGAATCCCGACGCGTGGATGCTCCTGGGCGAGGCGTGTCAGATGGCGTTTCGCCAGCAGGACGCGTTGGCGGCGTACGAGCAGGTGCTCGCGCTCGAGGAGCGCCCCGATGCCGCGCTCGCCGCCGGCGATCTGTATCGTCGCAGCGGACGGCCCGCCGAGGCGGCGGCGCGTTTCGCGCGCGCCTACGCTGCGGGCGGCGGGGCGGAGGCGCTGCGGCTCAACGCCCAGGCGCTCTTTCTGGCGGGAGACGTGCGCGCCGCCGACGAAGCGCTGCACCTGTGGGCGACTCAGGTGCCCGACGGCCTGGCGCGCCTGTCGGACGCGCGCGCGGAGCTGTTCGCCGAGAAACGCGACGCCTAGGGCCTTTGGCCGCGACGGTACAGCGACAGGGCGTACACGATCAGTATCGTCGGCACCAGGATGTAGGCCGCGATCAGATAGCCGGCGTTGTGCGGGACTTGGTCACCCATGGAATGACTCCGCCCGTCGCGTCGCGATGGCGTATCGCTGCATCACGAAGCCCACGTACAGGAGCAGAAACACCCCGAAGGACAGGAGCAACGTCAGCAGCATCGCGCCCGGAAGGGAGGGCTTGCTCGGCTTCAGCACAATCGGCTGCGGGTGGAGCGTGGGAAAGAGATATACGCTCAGATGGATGAACCCGACCAGCACGACCGCGCAGATTCCCAACACGGCGGAATAGCGCGCTCGCAGGGCCCCATCGGTGACCGCCCCGCGCAGAACCTGATAGCCGACGAGAAGGAAAAAGAGGAACAGCGTGCTCGTGAGCCTGGCGTCCCAGGTCCACCACGTGCCCCAAATCGGCTTCCCCCAGATCGGACCGGTGGTGAGGACGATGCTTGCGAACACCGTGCCAACTTCGGCCGACGATTCTGCGAAGCGATCGAGCCGCGGATCCTTGAGGAACAGATAGAAGACACCGGCGAGCCCGAGCAGAATCACCGCCAGCTCCGTAGTGACGGCGGCCGGGACGTGCACGTAGAAGATCTTCTGCGCGGGACCCTGGAACCGTTCCACCGGCGTGAACGCGAGCGCGCGCACGTACACGCCGCCGAGCAGGACCAGCCCCGTGACCACGAGCCAACGACCCTTCTGCGCCATCGTCATTCGTCCACCGTGTACGGAAAGAGCCAGGAGGCCACCGCGAGAAACACGATGTCATACGCGGCGAGCAACCTAAGCCAGCCCGCCACCTCGCTCAAGGGACGATCGGCGAGGAGGCGTGCGGTCGCCTGAACGGCGTACGTCAGCGGGAGCAGCAGGAACGGCAGCAGCAACACCGGGAGCATAAGCTCCGCGAATCGCGTCCGGACCACCATCGCACTGAAAAGCGTCCCCACCGCGACGAATCCCAGAGTCGCGAGCGCCATCACCGCGAGGAGCGGGAGCAGGACGTGTCCCACCGGAACGTTGAAAAACAGCACGAACAACGGCAACCCGACCGCTTCGACCACGGCCACGAACGCCAGATTGGCCAGCAGCTTCCCCCAATAGAGACTGCGGCGGTCGAGCGGCGAGATGAGCAACCCTTCGATCGCCTGGTTCTCGAGCTCGAGCTGAAACGCGCGGTTGAGCCCGAGCATCGCCGCGAACGTGAACGTCACCCACAGGATGCTCGGCGCCAGATCGAGGGCCGACACGGCGGTGGGATCGCGCCCGAAGTTGAACACGGTGAGCACGAGGGCGGTAAACACGACCGCCGAGACGATCGCGGTGCGCGAGCGGAATTCGAGTAACAAGTCCTTGCGCGCGATCGTCCACGTCTGGCGCAGCAGCTCACCCATTCGTTCCCGCTACCGCGCGACGATAGGCCTCGGCGATCTCCGCGGACCCGCGCCCGGCGCGCGGCGCATATTGGACGAACCGCCCCCGGAGCTGGAACGCCACATCCGTCGCGAGCTCCGCGCCTTCATCGACGTTGTGCGTCGTCAGCACCAGCGCGCGACCCGCGCCGCGGAGCGCGGCGAGCAGCGCCCGCAGCTCCGCGGCCGCGCCGAGGTCCAGGCCCGTGAACGGCTCGTCGAGGAGGAGCACCCGCGGTTCGTGGATCAGGGCTTTGGCGATCGCCGCGCGTTGCACCAGGCCACGGGAGAGGGACCAAACCGGCTGCTCCGCCCGATCGGTCATCCCGAGGCGAGCGAGCACATCCGTCGCACGCGCACCGCGCTCGGCGCGCGGCACGCCGTAGAGCGAGGCCCAGAAGAGCAGGTTCTCGCGCACGCTCAAGTGACCGTACAGCTGGGACTGATGCCCGATCCATCCGATCGCGCGCCGCCCGCCGGCGACCCGGGCCGACCCTGCCTGTGGTCGAATCAGACCGGCGAGCACCTTGAGCAGCGTCGTCTTGCCGGCGCCGTTCGGTCCGAAGATGGCGAGCGTCTGACCCGCCGCGAGGTTGAACGACACGTCGTCGAGCGCGACGACCCGCCCCTCGTTGAAGGCGTGCCGCAGGCCCTCAGCCCAGAGCATCGATGCGTGCGGCGAGATCTTCCAGATCGAACGGCTTGACGAGGTACCCCGAGTGCCCGAGGTCGAGCACGTTGATGAGCGGCTCCATGCTGACGTACGACGTGGTGACGATCACCGGCAGCGACGGCTGGGACTGGCGGATCTCCTGCAGCAGCGTGATGCCGTCGGTGTCGGGCAGCCGGAGATCGAGGACGAGGACTTCGGGGGAGAAAAGATCGAGTTGCCGGCGGGCCTCGCTCCCACTCGCGGCGAAGGCCACATCGTACCGCCCGGCGAAAAAACGCTTGTAGGTGCGCCGCAGGGTCGATTCGTCCTCGACGAACAGCACCTTGCGCCGCGAGCCGGAGGGGGAGGACGCCATTGGTGGGCCAATATATGGCGGTCCCCCACGACGGCTACCGGCGGCTCAGCTGGCGCCGGTCTCCAGCTCGAAGAGGTCGTCGAGCTTGGTCAACACCAGCAGGAAGCGCAGCTCTTCGTTGGCCCCGCGCAGGCACACCGTCAGCCGGCGCTCGGCCGCCTTCCGCTGAATCAGCATCAACGCACCCAGCCCAGCGCTGTCGATCTGGCGCGTCCCGGACAGGTCGATCACCAGGCGTCCGGCACCCTCCGGCAGCTGCTCCAGCAGCTCGGTCGCCGCGCGGCGGAACGCCGTACGGGAATCGAGCCCCAGCTCCTCTGGAGCGGCTAAGATCCTCTCGCTCGGACGCGTGGACATTGTCATCATCTCCTCCACAGTCGGCTCCTGAAGTTTGCCGTGTGGGGGGTATGCGACTCCGGTGCCATACGGCTAACCTGCGGGGGGCCAACCGGTTGTCAAAGCCCGGTAGGGTCCTACACCGCCGGCGCTGCCGCAGACCGAACGCCCGGGGCGCAGTTTGCAAGGGCCGCCTTGACCTCGATCCAGGGGCGGGACATACCTTAGCCTCTCCAGATCATTCGAACAGTGGGCGCGCCCGTTTCCGCGGGTCGGCCGTAGGAGGCAATACCATGGCGAAGACGAAGACAAGTAAGCCGCAGGAGCTGACCGAGGTCAGCGAAGCCCAGATCGCCGTCCACTGGAAGGAAGAGGAGTACTATCAGCCGTCCCAGAAATTCAAGGCACAGGCCAACGTGCGAGATCGGCACATCTTTGAAAAGTTTGGCCTCGACCATTTTCCCGATTGCTTCAAGGAATATGCCGACATGCTGACGTGGTTCGAGCCATACCGCACCGTCCTCGACACCAGCGACGCGCCGTTCTGGAAGTGGTTCGCGGGTGGCAAGATCAACGCGTGTTACAACTGCGTAGACCGCAATCTCGACAAGTATAAGAACAAGGCCGCATTCATCTTCGTGCCCGAGCCCGAAAAGGAGGCGGATGCGTCAATCACCTATCAGGACTTGTACGATCGCGTGAACGAAGTGGCCGCCCTGCTCCGCGGCTTGGGGCTCAAGGCGGGAGACCGCGTCACCTTCCACATGCCGATGGTTCCGGAGCTGCCGATCACCATGCTGGCGTGCGCGCGGCTCGGAATCATCCACTCGCAAGTCTTTGGCGGGTTCAGCGGGCAGGCGTGTGGCTCGCGGATACAGGATTCGGGCAGCCGCGTGCTGATCACGGTGGACGGCTATTGGCGGAACGGCACGCTCGTCGATCACAAAGTCAATGCGGACATCGCGGTGCGGACGGCGAAAGAGCTGGGGCAGGACGTGGAGAAGGTCTTGGTGTGGCAGCGCTATCCCGGCAAGTATTCCGCCAAGACGCCCATGGTTCCGGGTCGCGACTTCTTCGTGAACGACCTGCTCAAGGAATACAAGGGCAGGAAGATCGAGCCGGTCGCCCTGCCGTCCGAGGCGCCGCTGTTCCTGATGTATTCGAGCGGCACGACGGGTAAGCCCAAGGGCGCGCAGCACGGCATCGCGGGGTATCTGGCCTACGTCACCGCCACGTCCAAATGGGTGCTCGACATTCATCCCGAGGACGTCTACTGGTGCATGGCGGACATCGGCTGGATCACCGGACACTCCTACATCGTGTATGGCCCGCTCGCGAACGCGGCGACGGGCGTGCTCTACGAAGGCGTGCCGACGTTCCCCGACGCGGGGCGGCCCTGGCGCATTGCCGAGCGGCTGGGCGTGAACATCTTCCACACCGCTCCCACGGCGGTCCGGATGTTGCGGAAGCTCGGGCCGGAGGAGCCGCGCAAGTACAAGTACCACTTCAAGTCGATGACCACGGTCGGCGAGCCGATCGAGCCGGAGGCGTGGCGCTGGTATTACGACGAGGTCGGCAAGCGGGAAGCCGTCATCACCGACACCTGGTGGATGACCGAAACCGGCGGCTTCCTGGCCACGACGATGCCGGCGATTGATCCGATGAAGCCGGGCAGCTGCGGGCCGGCGGCGCCCGGGATTCATCCCGTCATTTACGACGAGACCGGCGCGGAAGTCCCCAAGGGCTCAGGCAAGGCGGGCAACATCTGCATCCGCAATCCGTGGCCGGGCATCATGCAGACGATCTGGGGCGACCGCGACCGCTACGTGAAGACCTATTTCGCCAAGTACAACAGGAATCCCAAGAGCAAGGATTGGCGCGACTGGCCGTTCATGTGCGGCGATGGCGCCGTGCAGGCGGCGGACGGCTATTACCGCATCCTGGGCCGGGTCGACGACGTGATCAACGTCGCCGGGCACCGCCTCGGCACGAAGGAGATCGAGTCCGCCTGCCTCACGGTGCCCGAGGTCGCCGAAGCCGCCGTCGTCCCCGTTCAGGATGAGGTGAAGGGACGCGTCCCCGAGGTGTACATCGCGGTCAAGCCGGGCGTGCCGCCGAGCCAGGATGTGATCGACCGCGTCATCAAGGCCAACGAAGAAGTGATCGGCAAGATTGCGCGACCCAAGCACGTGTACATCGTGCCGGACATGCCCAAGACGCGCTCGGGCAAGATCATGCGTCGGGTGCTCGCGGCGATCTCGAATCGGCGAGACGTGGGCGACGTCACGACGCTGGCGAACCCCGATGTAGTCGAGCAAATCCGTACGATGGTGCAAGGGAAGGACAGGATCGCCACGCAAGAAGCCTTACCGGAGGACATCGCGAAGTTTGGACAGGTCGAATAGGACGGTGGAGGACGGTGGAGGATGGTGAAGGATGGTGGAGGACGGTGGAGGTTGGGCCGCTGACGTAACAACCTCCACCAACTCCCACCATCCTCCACAACCTCCACCAACCTCCCTCAGAGCTCCACCTGCGCCCCTACTTCGAACACCTGGTCCGCCGGGATCTTGAAGAACGCCGTCGCCCGCAAGGCGTTGCGCGACATGAACGCGAACAGCTGTTCCCGCCACTGGGGCATGCCAGGCCGGTCGGAGGCGACGAGAGTCTCGCGACCGAGGAAAAACGTCGTTCCCGCAATGGGAATGTCGAGGGACTTCACCTGGCACGCCGCCAGGACATCCTCGATGTTCGGGTCGTCCATGAACCCGTAGCGGGCGATCACGCTGTAGAACCCCTTCCCCAGCGGCTTCACCGCCACGCGCTCCGCGGCCGGGACGTGAGGCACGTCCTCCGTCACCATGGTCAGGAACACGATCCGCTCGTGGAGCACCTTGTTGTGCGCGAGGTTGTGCACCAGCGCCGGTGGCGTGCCGTCGGTGGTGCCATACATGAACACCGCCGTCCCTGGGACGCGGAGCGGCGGCTCGGCGGCGAGATCGGCGAGCAGCATCTTGAGCGCAACGGTCTTCTCCTGCATGCGCTTCCCGAGAATCTCGCGGCCGCTTTTCCAAGTCGTCATGAGCAGGAAGATGGCCCCCGCGATCACCAAGGGGACCCAGCCACCGTAACGAATCTTCAGCATGTTCGCGGCGAAGAACAGCATGTCCACCCACAAGAACAGGCCGGCCACGCTCGCGGCTCGGGCGAAGCTCCAGCGCCACACCTCGCGGCTCATCACATAGAACATCAACGTCGTGAGCAGCATCAGGGTCGAGAGGGCGACGCCGTACGCGCCGGCGATGTTGTCGGACGTGGGCTGCGAAGTGTTGACCACGTGGAACCCGAGCACCAGCACACAGGTGAGGAGCATGAGCCCCCAGTTCACCAGGGGAACGTAGATCTGGCCGATCTCGCGCGACGAGGTGTGCTCGATCTGGAGCCGTGGGCTGTAGCCGAGCTGCACCGCCTGGCGGGTGAGGGAGAACGCGCCGGAGATCACCGCCTGCGACGCGATGATGGCGGCCGCGGTCGCGAGCGCGATCAGCGGGTACAACGCCCAGCCGGGCGCGAGATGATAGAAGGGGTTCTCGGCCGCGGTCGGATCACGGAGCAGGAGCGCTCCCTGGCCGAAATAGTTCAGCAGGAGACAGGGGAGCGCGACACTGAACCACGCCATCTGGATGGCGCGATGACCGAAGTGTCCGAGATCGGCATACAGCGCCTCGCCACCCGTGACGACCAGGAAGACGGCGCCCAGCACCACGAAGCCGCGCCCAACGTTCTCGGCGAAGAAGCGCACACCGGAGACCGGCGACACGGCGGCGAGCACCCCGGGCTGTCGGATGATCTCGCCCAGTCCCAGCACCCCGATGACGGCGAACCAGACGAGCATCACCGGCCCGAACATGGCCCCGATGCGGGCGGTCCCGCGACTCTGCACCAGGAACAAACCGATCAGGATCACGAGCGTCACGGGGATGACCCACGGGGCCAGCGCCGGCGTCGCGATCTCGAGCCCCTCGACGGCGCTGAGCACCGAGATCGCCGGCGTCAGTGCGCCGTCCGCGTACAGGAGCGCCGACCCAAAGATGCCGAGGACGATCATGAGGCGTCGCGGCGACAGCCCCCGCGCCAGGCGGCTGCCGTTGACGAGTGCCATCAGGGCGAGCACGCCCCCTTCGCCCTTGTTGTCCGCCCGGATGATCACGATGTGGTACTTGATCGTCACCACGATCACCAGGGACCAGAACACGAGCGACAGTACGCCGAGCACGTTGCCCGGTGTGACGGGTATGCCGTGGGTCCCGGAGAACGAATAACGAATCGCGTACAGGGGGCTCGTGCCGATGTCGCCGTAGACCACGCCGAGCGCGGCGAGCGCGAGCGTCAGGTGATACCGACCGCGCCGGTTCGCGGGGACGTCCACGGGTGGCGTCATCGGCCCGAAACCTAGCGGGTGGGCGCGGCGGGCGACGGCGCCCGAATGAGCCCGGCGAGCGCGAGGGTCCAGATGGCGGTGATGATCACCGCCGACCCCACGCACCAGCGACAGATCGCGTGGAGCACGAACAGCTCGATCGCCGTGAGATACAGCGTGAACCCGAAGCCGATCGTGGCGAGCAGCGCGAGCAAGACCCTCACGCGCCGGTCGGCCGCGAACCTCGGTTGTACGCCCACAATGCCGATCAGGAGCAGAACGGCGTACCCGACCACACCGACGAACGCGACGGGGACGCCGAACACCTCCGCGTACGGACTTGTCTGGACGGACTCACAGCTCCCGGTGCCGCACTTGAGCTCGCCGAGCACGCCGATCTTGTACAGCCAGAGGTAGGTGGCGACCAGCAGCCCCACGAGCGCGAGGAGCGCGATCGCCTGGCGCCGGATCACTTGTGCTGTTTCGTCAGACTGTCGACCAAGGCCTTGAAGTCGTCAGACGTGGCGCGCCCCTGGAAGGGGCGGCCGTTCACGAAAAAACTGGGCGTGCCCCGTACGGCCAGTGCTTCACCCTCCTGCACGCTCGCCTGGATGCGCCCGGCGTAGCGTTGGCTGCTCACGCAGGCGTCGTACTTGTCGACATCCACGCCGATGGTCCTGGCGAAGTCCCGGAACAGTCCCGACGGGTTCTTGCCGGTCTGGGCCCATTGGTGGTTGGTGAAGAGCTGATCGTGCATCTCCCAGAACTTCCCCTGCTCGCCCGCGCATTGCGCCGCGAGCGCGGCGTAGCGGGAATATTGATGGGACGGCAACGGGAAGTCGCGATACCGCCAGCGCACCTTGCCCGGGGCGATCAGCTGCTGGCGGATCACCGGCATCTGCACCGTGGCGAACGACGCGCAGAATGGACACTCGAAGTCGGAGTATTCCGTCACGTCGACCTTCGCCGTGTCCGCGCCCAACGTGTAACCCCGGAACCCGTCCGCGGTCGTGCTGGGGACCGGCGCGTTCGGGGCCGGTGCAGCCTCCCGCCGGGATCCATACCACAGCATGCCGCCGCCGATCAGCGCCACCGCGACGAGTAGCACGTAAAACCGGTTCATTCCTCCTGACCCCTCCGCCACGGTTCGTCGTCCTCCTCGTCGTCGAAACCGGCCGTCGCGTCGAGGGCGCGTTGCTCCGCCTCTTCGACGAGGCGGCGGCTCTCCGCGATCTCCGGGGTATCGTACGTGAGTCGCACTTCATAGTGAAACAGCTCGCTGCGCGCGTTTCCGAGCAGCTTCTGCAGCTCGGGCACCCGCTCGAGCAGCTGCCCCGTCCGGTCGAGCGCCTGAATCCGCTCCGCCAGGCCGCGCAGCAGCGCCAGCAATCGCTTCGCCCGCTCCGGACCGTACACTTCGTCTGATGCGTCGCCCATACCCCCACCTTCCTGACGTGTGCTCCCGCCTCCGGCTGCCCCTCACCACCCCATCCGGCTCCCCGACACTACCCCGGCGCCTCGTTGATGATAATATCGCCAAGGCGTTCCGTGGTCGGCCCTTTGCGCGCTCTCACGCCGCTTATTACATTGCGGCGCCAAATCATCGGCGGCCGGGCGACCGCGCCGCCTCGCGCCCACGCCCCCAGACCCAGAAGAGACAGGAGCACGCCGCGCATGACCAAGAAGCGTTCGGAACCCCGTAGAATGTCCACCCCCACCCTGTTCGAGCAGGCCCGCGACGAGTTGTTCTCCCACATCCTGCGATGCGGCGTCCTGGAAGCCGGACCCGAGCACCAGAAGGAGTGGTTCGACGACACCATGCTCTACCTGGCCGATCGGTACGACGGCCTGGACGAGCCGCAGCTCGCGGAGCTCCGGGTGCTCGGCGAGCGGTACTGCAGGCCGGTGGTGGGGCGCAACGCGACGGTGGGCGCCTCGGCCTGAGGGTCGCGCCGCGACCATCGCCCCCCCCTACCAACCCGGCGGGAAGTGTCGGAACCGCCGGCCGACCGCCACTCGCACGCCACCACCCAAGCCCAGCTCTCCATACCAGCCGGCGCGCGCCGCCGGCGCGGACTCGACGCCCAGCAGCGCCGTCAGATAGCCTGCCCCGCGCGCGCCCTCCCCGCCCACGAAGGCGAGACCGAGGCCGGCGTAGGGCCCCGCGCCGCTGCGCTCACCGGGACGAAGCAGAAATTGCGCGGTCGCCTCGCAGCGAACGCCCAGGGCGCCCTCGTAGCTCCCGCCGGCGGCGGTCACCGCGAGGCGTCCCTGGCCGCCCGCGCGTCGCGCCAGACCGAGCTCCGCGCCCCAGAAGGTATGCCGGGCGACGACGACGGTCGCGGCCCCCGCGAGCTCGGGGCCGGGGCCGGGCGAAGCGGAGAGGGTCTGCGCGCGCCCCGGCGCCGTGGCCGCGAAGGTGAGCGCAGCGGCGGCGCCGAGCGCGTCAGCGAATCTGGACGTCGTAGGTGACGCGGATGTCGGGGGCGAGCGACGCCACGACGGAGCAGTACTTCTCGAGCGAGAGATCGATCGCACGGCGGGCCTTCACCTCGTCGGCCCCGTCGCCCGCAATGGTGAAGACGAAGTGGAGGGCGGTGTAGCGGCGGGGTTGCTGTTCCCGGCGGGTACCCTTCACCGCCGCCTCGAGCGACCGCAAGGAGACGCGCTGTTTCTCCAGGATCAGCACGACGTCCGAGGCCGTGCACGTCGCCGCCGCGACCAGCAGCATCTCGACCGGCGACGTCGCGACCTTGCTGTCGCCGTCCACCATGACGCGCGGTCGGCCCGGCGCTCCGGCCTCGAACACCAGGCGCTCGCGCCACTGCATCGTGATCTCGGCGACCGGACCGGCCATCTCAGTTGCCCCGCCGCGTGGTCAACCCCAAATAGAATCGATTGTGTTTGAAGTGATCCATGGGGTGGTACTCGAGCAGCCAGTTGAATGTGGAGCGATAGTGAAGCTCGACGCCCACCACGAGGTTGGCCCAGAGGGCCGGGCAATCCGGATCGGAACCGCAGGCGTCGTGGCCTACGAGGCTGAATCCCCCGCCGGCGTAGGGCGTCGCGGGCTGGTCGTCACCGGTGAAGCGGTACAGTCCTTCGAGGCTGCCGATGTAGCTGTTGACGCCATTGAACACGCCGATTTCTCCAGAGGGCCGGATTCGAAAGCGCGAGCCGAACAGGTGGCCAGCGTCGAGCGTGACACCGAATACCATTTGTCTGCGCCCCGACACGTCCACGCCGCCGCGCACGCCGAAGCCGAAGAGGCCGAGTCGCGTCCCGCGGTCACTGGACCGCTGCACCGGTGGGGGATGGAACTCTTGCGCGCCGAGCGGTGCCGCCACCCCTCCGCTCGCGAGCAGGAGCACGACGAGCCATGCCCTCCGCATGACGTTGCCTCCTTCCCCGTGTCAGCGGTGCGCGCCCGCCCGGGCGGCGGCGCGGCCGTAATCCCAGATGGCGTAGAGTCCGACCGCCGTGGTCGCCCACGCCAGTGGCCGGACGTGTGGCGATGCCACGATGCAGGCCACCAGCGTGAGCAGTTGGAGCACGGTGACGGCTTTGCCGCCGGCGCGCGCGGGCAACGCCATCGGTCGCCGCCACAACCACGCTCCCACGTACCCCAGGGCCGCGATGATGTCCCGGGCCAGGACCCCCACGATCTCGAGAGGATACAGCAACCCACTGCGCGCGACCGTCAGGAAGGCCACCACCATGAAGAACTTGTCCGCGACCGGATCGAGCACGGCCCCCGTGCGCGACTCGCCGAAGCGACGCGCCAGCATCCCGTCGAAGAAATCCGACGCGGCGACCGCACCCACGATCGCCAGCTGCCAGGCCGCACCGTGCACGAATGGAAACGCCGCCGCGAGCGGAAGGCGAAGGGCGGTAAGCAGATCCGCCGGCGTCACCCACGGTTTCACTTGCCCCTCCCTCCGGTGCGTCATAGCTTCGTGCCGTGAATCTCAATCTGTTGAAGCAGGCGGCGATCTTCCAAGACCTGGACGATGGGGAGCTCGCCCGGGTGTCCGAGGTTTGCCGGGAGCAAAAGTTCGCCGTCGGGCAGCATGTCTTCAAGGAAGGTGAGCCGGGGAACAGGCTGTTCATCATTTCCGACGGCGAAGTCCGCATTTCACGAACGATTCCCGGCTCCGGGGAGGAAGCCCTCGCTGTCTTGAAGCCCGGCGCCTGCTTCGGCGAGATGGCGATCTTCGACCGTTCCGAGCGTTCCACCGACGCCATCGCCAACACGTCCTGCACGCTGCTCACGATCGCGCGCGCCGACTTCGAGCTGCTGCTCGACTTTAACCGCGACATCGCCTATAAGGTGCTCTGGTCGGTGGTCCGGCTGCTCTCGGCTCGGCTGCGCGTCACCAACGACAACCTCCGCTCCTTCCTCGCCATGTCGATGTTTTAGGCGAGCCCGGAGCAATCCGACGCTCCCGGTGTTCCATAGGAGTCCCCACGGCCTGTGGCCGGTCGCGACCGCACCCCCTTACACTTTGGGCGCCTATGACACGATACGGGTTCGCGTTACTGCTCCTCGCGTCCACCTCACCGGGTGCGTACGAGATCGACTCCATCAGCCCCGTGGAGGCCACGACCACGATCAGCCGGCTCAACGCTACATGTCAGCCGAAGCGACCGTGGGCGCTGTGGTACAGCAGCGGCCGATATCAGTTCAACGCGCAGCGCACCGACCTGTACGACGATCCCCTCGGCGCGGAGCTCATCCGCGGGACGTTCGTGGCCCCCCTGCTCACCTATCAGGCCAGCTGCAGCGGGTGACCTTCGAGCACGTCTTCGCCGATTTGGGAGGCATCCCTGCGAACCGCCTCACCGACGCGCAGGGGCTCGCCGGCGTGCTGCTCGCGGCCGCGAACGCGGCGGGATTGAATCCGGCGAACCCGCCGGTGGTGAAGATCGGGCCGAAGGGCGTCTCGGCGGCGCTCGTGTGCCACGGTGGACACGTCGCCCTGCATGGCGTGCCGGACGTGGGACTGTGTTTCGTCGACGTGGCGGGTCTAGGCGGCGCCCTGCCACAGCGCGGCCTCGAGGTGATCATCAAACGGTTCGGGGCGCGCGAAGTGCGCACCGATGCGCGCCGGCGGGGGCCCGTGACACAAGCCATCCACCCGGAGGGTCCATGAACGCACTCACCCCCTACGCGGCATTCTTCATGCGCCTCGCGGTGGGTCTCGTGTTTCTCCAGCACGGCTGGTACAAGTTTCATCACATGGGCATCCCGGGCGTCGCCGGAATGTTGCACGGCATCGGTTTTCCTTTCGCGACGATCTTCGCCGTGATCCTCATCGCGGTGGAGACGATCGGAGCTATCTGCGTGGTGATCGGGTTCTACACGCGCTTCTGGGCGGCGTGCATGGCGATCGAGATGCTGGTCGCGATTCTCGCCGTGCAGCTTCCCAAGGGCGGCGGCTTCGAGGTCGAAGGCCTGTTATTCGCCGGTGCCATCACGCTGATCGCACTGGGGGACGGGCCGCTTTCAATCGCCGTGAAACTGAAGCACGGGACCTAGCGGGAAACGGGAAACGGGAACCGAGCGCGAGCCCGCCACCTTACCCGTTTCCCGTGTCTCGTTTCCCGCTCAGTGCAGGATTCTCAACAGCCCCGCTCCCGCACTTCCTATAATAAAGCTCTCCGGATCCGTCGCCGGGATCGCGACCCCGGTTTCTTTCCGGCCGCGATTGGCCACGGCCGTCATGTACTGCTCGAGCGAGCCCCGCGCCCACTCCGCGGCGTCGTCCTTCATCTGCCGCACGATCTCCTCCCACGTGCCGACGTACGTCGCTCCGTTGAGCATGCTGACCCGATGGATTTCTCCCGGGCCCGAGCGGGCCTTCATCCCCTGCAGCTCGGTGAGGAGCGTGCCGAACAGCTCGAGCTGGCGCGGATCCCGCACCTGACCGTCCAGGCCCATCGCCTCGATCTCGGCGAGGAGCAGGTCCTCGGGGGCGGCGTCGGCGGCGAGCTCGTCGAGCCGATGATGCCACGGCACGAGCTCGGGGTCGTCGTCGGCCAGACGGTAGACGCTCCTCTTGAGCTCGATCAGCCGCCAGATCGCGAGACCGTCGAAATGGTCGCTCGGCTCGCTGCGCTCGAGGTGGAACAGCGCGGCCTCGTATTCGCCCCGGTCGTACAACAGGTTGGCGAGATAAATCCGCGCCTCGGCGTGCTCCAGGTCCAGCTCGAGCGCGCGCCGGAGCCAGTAGAGCGCGCCGCCCTCGTCAGCGAGGCGATGGGCGGCGTAGCCCACGCACGCGGCGGCTTCCGCCGAGTCCGGATGCCCCGTGATCGCCACCTCGAAGAAACGGCGGGCCTGGTCCAACACGCCTTCCCGGAACAGGGCCCGACCGACCTGGAGCATGAGGTCGTGGTCCTCCCGGAACCCGAGCGCCAGGATGCGATCGAAGCACGCCACGGCTCCGGCCCGATCGCCGAACTTGAGGAGCACCTCCCCGAGCCCGGCGAGCCCATCTTCGTGCTCGGGATCGAGGCCCACCGCCTCCTCGAACGACCGGCGCGCCCACAGATACTCCTCGCGCGCCAGGCGGGCGTAGCCCATGCCCACGTGCAGCTCGACGGCATGGGGATACAGCCCCAGGCCGGCCCGCAGGGTATCGATGGTTTCGTCGTATCGTGCTTCGTTGTAGAGCTGATGTGCGCGTTCGTCGTAATCGTCGGAGCTCAAGAACGGTTCCGACATCGAACGGGCCTCCCGGGAAGGTTGTGCTATGATACGAGACGCCGGGCGGTTACACAAGCGAGAGGCGGCCGCTATCTTCCCCGCCGATGCCCGCCGCCTTCGCCCTGATCCCCGACGGCTCAGTCACCACACCGCGCGGTTTCACCGCTGCCGCCGCGCACGCCGGTTTGAAGAGTGATGGCGCTCCGGACGTCGCGCTGCTCGTCAGCGCGACGAGCTGCGCCACCGCCGGTGTGTTCACTCGCAACGTCCTCCGCGCGGCGCCCGTGGCCTACGATGCCGACCTGCTGGCCGAGCGTCCGGGGCGGATCCGCGCCGTCGCCATGAACGCGCGAGTCGCGAACGCATGCACCGGGGCGCCGGGGCTCGCCGCCGCGCGCGCGATGGCGCAGGCCGCCGAACAGGCGGCCGGACTCCCCGCTCGCACCGCGCTCGTGCTTTCGACGGGCGTCATCGGCGTGCCGCTGCCACTCGAGCAGATCGAGGGAGGCCTGCGGGCAGCGGCGGGGAGCCTTGCGGCGGACGGCGGCCTCCACGCCGCACGCGCTATCATGACCACCGACACACGACCCAAGCATTGCGCCGTGCGGTTCGAAACGCCCGCCGGCATGATCACGGTCGGCGGTATCGCGAAGGGGGCGGGCATGATCCACCCCGACATGGCTACGCTGCTCGCCGTGCTGACGACCGACGCCGCGGGCGAGCCGGCGACGCTCCAGCCGCTGCTCCGCCGCGTGGCCGACCGGAGCTTCAACGCCATTTCGGTGGACGGCGACACGAGCACGAATGACAGCGTCCTCCTACTCGCGAACGGCGTCTCTGGTGTCGATCCGTCGCGCGACGGGGCGGTCTGGAAGACGTTCGAGGACGCGGTGCAGGAAGTGGCGCGCGCGCTGGCGCTCGCGATCGTGGCGGATGGGGAGGGGGCGTCCAAGGTGCTGGAGATTCAGGTCGCCGGCGCGGTGAGCGAAGCGGCGGCCCGTGAAGTGGGCCGGGCGATCGCCCGGTCGACGCTCGTCAGGACGGCGATCTACGGCGGGGACCCCAACTGGGGGCGCGTCCTGGCGGCCGCGGGCAATGCCGGCGTGACCCTCGCCGTCGAGCGGCTCTCCCTGCAGGCCGCCGCGGCCGACGATCGGTGGCTGACGCTCGCGAGCGGCGGCGCCACGGCCAACCCCGATCCCGGCACCGCGCGGGATATCTTCCGGCAGAAAACGATCCGCCTCCGCATCGACCTCGGACTCGGTCGCGCGGAGGCGGTGGTGTGGACCTGCGATCTGACGCCGGACTACGTCCGGATCAACGCCGACTACACCTCGTAATTACGGCTTCATTTTGCTCGTGTCCTTGGCCGCCGCCGCGGGCTTGGCGCTAGGCTTCTTGTCGCCCTTCTTCCCCTTCTTGCCCTTCTTGCCCTTAGCGGTCGTGGCCGCCTTGCCCTTGGACGTGTCGGCGGCCGGCGCCTGACCCTGCATCGGGGAGGGCTGCTGCCCCACCACGATCACAGGAGCGGCGAGGAACGCCAGCGCGAGCAGCGTGCGACGCATCATGTCTCATTACCTCCGGAGGGAGCGCGGACCACCATGGCCCGCTTCACCGTTGAGACCCACGCCCATCCCCCCGCGTCACGCCGCCTCCAGCGTTACGGACTGCAACATCAGCGCCTTGGTGGCGTCAAGGTCTCCGGCCGGCGCGCCCGCGTGACGGTGCCCCGCTCCGGCTTGGGAGGCCCGGGCACGTTGGGAAGCTCTTGGCGCACCACCACGATCGCCTCGTCTCGCGTGCGCCCACGCTGCACCTCGTGGAGCGCGGCCGTCGAGACGTCCAGCAGGCGGTCGCGCTGGAGGCCGTCGTGGACCGCGTCGATGATCAGCCCGGCCGACGAGTCGGGATCGAAGCCGTGGGCGACCAGATCCGCGATCGCGTGGATCGCGGGTCCCCGCGGCGGGTGTGGCAGCTCCGCGACGACGCGCTCGATCGTGGAGGGGGGGAGCTTCCGGCGCAGCGCCCAGGCGACCGTCGTCACTTCGCCCGGTCGGACCGGCGGCTGATCGCCGGCGCGGACCAGAAGGTCGTGCGCCTCGCGCAGCTGTCCCAAGCTCGCCCGCACGGCTGCCACGATGCGCGGGGCCGGTACCTGCTTCGCGCCCCCCTCGAGCGCCTTCTGCACCAGCGGCTCGGAGGGCAGGCCCTCGCGGAGCGCGACCTGGACGAGGGAGTCCACGACGGGGACCGCCTCGCCCGGGATGCGGCCCTCCAGGCGCCCCTGCACCGACTGCGCGACGAGCGGCACCCCTGCCGAGAGCAGGGCGAGCGCGACGCCGAGTCTCATCGATGGACCGGGCGCACGATGACGACGGAGTTTTCCCGGCCGAAGTCGTCGGCGACGAGGCGGTCCGCGAGATGATCGGGGACCCACCGCTCGCCGTCGACCACGAACATGTACTCGTACGTGCCGGTCGGCAGAACCACCGTCGCCGACCACACGCCGTCGTGGCGCAGGTCCTCGAGCGCGATGGTGCCCGGCCGCCAGTCGTTGAACGTCCCCACGACGTGCACCGAGCGCGCGTCGGGGAACCGCCCGACGAACTGGGCGATGCCTTCGTGCTCGCCCAGCTGGGGCCCGACGTCCCGGGCATAGAACAGCGTGAACACGGCCGCGGTGGCCGCCAGCGCGAGACTCCAGACAGGACGTACCCGGAGGGTGACGGCGTGCGGGGTGGCGAGCCAGCCCGCCGCCCGCCGCAGGAGCGACGGCGCGGGGCGGCGGATCTCGGCCATGACGCGCGGCTCGAGGCTCGGACCCGGGACGGGCGCGGCCAACAGATCGGCCGCCATCCGGACCGTTTGCGCGGCTGGACGCAGCTCGACCGGCAGGGCATCCGTCGGGAGCTCGCCGTCCAGCGCCTCGTGAATCCTTGGGTCGATCGTACTCATGTGTGCTCCTCCAGCACCTTCAACAGCGCTTCTCGCGCGCGATGCACCCGCATCTTGAGCGTCGGAATCCGCTCACCGGTGATCGCGGCCATCTCCTCGTAGCTCAACCCCTCGACGTGCTTCAGCACGAACGCCTCGCGTTTGTCCGGCGACAGGCCGGTCAAGGCCCGTTGCACCAGGGCGAGCTGCTCGGCTCGCTCGAGGGTCGCCTCGCCGTCGGAGGGATCCGCCAGCGGCGGCGCCTCGTCGAGCGGAACGTCTCCCACGGACCGGCGGGCCAGATGGCTCTTGCACCGGTTCGTCACGATGCGGTAGAGCCAGGTGCGCAGCCTCTCCGGGTCCCGGCAGCTCGCCAGGTGGCGGTAGGCACGCACCAAGCCCTCGGCGACCGCGTCCGCGGCGGCGTCCCTGCTCCCCAACATCCGGGTCGCGAACCGCAGGAGCCCGGCCTCGTAGCGACGGATCACGAAGCCAAAGGCTTCCGTGTCCCCGGCGAGGACGCGGGCGACGATCTCTGCATCGGAGGGCGCGCCGTTTACATCCATAGGACCTGCAGGGAGATTCGCGCGTCACGCCGGTGCGTGTAGCACGCGGCGCGCCAGTGAGTTGGAAGCAATCGCGACGTTGCGGACAGAAACTGGATCAGCGACTGCGCAGGAGGTCTTGCGCGACCACGAGGTAGCTCGACGCGCGCAACCCCGCGCCCGTCGCGGTTGCGGCGAGCGCATCGACGAGGGCCTGGGCCCCCCGTCGATAGTGTGCCTCTCCCGTCGCATCGGCCAGCCGCAGGAGCACGCGCCCGGCCGTCGCGTTCCCCGCGGGGAGCAGATCGTCGAGCACCGGCTTGGCGCGCTCGATGAGCGCGGGCGCCGCCGGATCCGTCGCGGCCGCCTCGAAGTATCCGGCCGACGTGGAGTCGGCGAAGTCCCGGTCCAAAACGCCCACCAGGTCCCGGGCGATCTCGAGGTAGCGCGGCGCGCCGGTGGCATCGTGAGCCGCGAGACACGCCCACGCGACCTGCACCTGATCGTCGATCATCGCGCGCCCCGAGCTCCCCCCACTTCCACCCACCACCGTGTGCCGCACGGGACGACCACGTGCATACACGCGCCGCAGCAGCGTGTCGAGCGTCGCGCGCGAGCGCGCCAACATCGCCGAGTCGCCGGTGGCGGCGGCCGCGTCGAGCACCGCGCCGAGCACATAGGCGTCGCGATCGGCGAACACCGTCCGGTCCACCGTGGAGGCCACCTCGTTCGCCAGCCGCCGGGCGACGGCACGCGCGGCGTCGCGATATCGCGGGTCGGCCGTCGCGGCCCATGCCGCGGTGAGGTTGCGCAGCCAGCCCGCACGCTGGATCTCCGGGGGGACGTCCAGCGCGCTTCCCGCGATACTCCCTTCACCGGAGTCCACGATGTAGTCGAGCACCGCCCGCGCCGGCGTCAGGTAGCTCGAGTCGCTCGTCCGCTCGTACGTCACGAGGAGGAGATCGGTCGCCCGGATGTACCGCAACGTCGCGAGGTCGGCGCCGGCCTGGATGGCCGCCGCGACGGCGTCCCGGACGACAGCGGTCTCGAACTGAATTCGCGTCGTCTTGGGCACGCCGGCCGCCGCGCGACGCCCAAGTGAGAGTCGGTGGATCAGCTCCGCGCGCTGCAGCACCGATGCCCGCTGCTCGCGATAGCTCTTCGCCACCTCGGGCAGCAGCTGCTTCAGACCCCGCCCGGTGACGGGGTCGTCGAGCGGGAAGTACGTGCCGCCGAAGAACGCGGCGCCGTCGGGCGTCAGGAAAACGGTGATGGGGTACCCTCGCAGCCCGGCCAAGAGCTGCACCGCCGTTGCGTACCGCTGCGCCACGTCGGGACGCTCGTCGCGGTCGACGCGCACCGGAACGAACAGCGAGTCGATCATGGCGCCGAGCAGCGGGTCGCCGTACACCTCGCGGTCCATGACGCCGCACCAGCGGCAATCGTCGGCTCCTATATAAAGGAGGACCGGCCGGTCGAGTCGTGCGGCCAGCGCAAACGCGTCACGACTCCATTGCTGCCAGCTCACCGGTTGCTTCGCCGCCCGGGCCAGGTACGGAGTGGCCGACTGTGCCATCCGGTTGGTCAGGGGTCCGTGCTCGGAAACGCACGCCAAGGCGAGGAGCGGCAGGGGAAGCGGGAGGCGGAGCGACCCGACGGTTCTCATGAGTGCGCGTGGAAGATACCCTCTCCATCGCGCACGCGTTCCAGAACGGACGAAGGCCTGGGGGCGCCGTCAGCGAAGTCGGGCGTGCGGTCCCTTCTTCTGCCCCGAGCGACTCCGCCCAGGCCGCGTGCAGTTTGCGCAATTTCCTGAGCGCTGTCCACCCCGCCGCGATCACGGGTTTGGTTCTCCCGTCCGGGCCGCTATAGTTCGGAATGAACGAGCTCACGAGGATCACACCCAAGCCCAATGGGCCACTGGTCGTCGAGGGGCCGGTCCGAATCGTTACCCCCGACGGCCGGGAGCTGCCGGTGCCCCCCAGGAAGGACGGCCGACCGGCGGAAGTCGTTGTCCTGTGCCGTTGTGGCGGGTCAGCGACCAAGCCCTTTTGTGACGGAACTCACAAGCGCAACGGCTTCTCGGACGCCGCACCCACTGCCCCCGCTCCCACGACTTAAGCACGGGGTATTATGTTGTCACCGTCCGGGGCGGGGGGGAACCGGGGGAGCCATCCCGCCAGCGAGTGAAGCACACCCCCCTGCCCATGCCCCCGAACGGAGGAACGCGCAATGGCGAAGGGTGGAAAAGCCCCGATGGCGGCGGATGAGGGCTACTGCGTGAAGTGCAAGGCGAAGCGCAAGATTTCGAATCCCCAGCAGGTGAAGATGGCGAATGGCCGTCCCGCGCTGAAGGGCGTGTGCCCAGTGTGCGGTACGGGGATGTTCAAGATCCTGCCGCCGAAGTAAGCCGCCAACCAATACACGACCACCGCGAGCCCCCGGCCGAGCGAGGCCGGGGGCTCTTCGTCTACGGAGCGACCCGCCGGCTCCCGTTGCCCTGATAGGCGTACCGGAAGGTGATACAGGCAGTGCCGGCGTCCTTGCAGTAGTAGGCGAGCAGCTCGAGCTTGGCGTACTTCTCGCCCGGCGTCCGGACTCCGTACACGTGGTGCCTGGTCGTGAGCAGGTGGCTCAGCATGCTATACGTATACCACTTGCCCACCCCCGGATTCGTCGTGTCGGGCTCGACGGTGTTCGGGGCGTAGCCCACCGCCGGGAGCTCGCGAACGGAGTCGAACGGCACGGCACCGAGATCCACGATGCCGCCGCCGGGGGCAGCAATCAGATGAAAACGGCGGAAGGCGATGTCCCACGGACCCGAGTCGACCGCGGCGTTGCGCCGGAAATCAAAGGTCCGCCAGCGGTCGGTGGCGGAAGCGTCCACCGTATAGGTGCCCGGACCCACGAGTGAGTCGCCCACGAGCGTGGGGTGTGGCGGCGTGAGGGTGAACGGGGGGAATTCGGGGCGGGTGAGGGAGCCGATCAAGAGCGAGGCGACGAGGAGCAGGAAAGCGCCGCCCATCGCCAGCACGAGGATGGGCGGCCGGCGGCTTCCCCCCTCCCCCTTCCCCTCCCCGCTCACGACTCGGCCATGAACGGGTAGGTGAAGCTCGGCGGTGGGACGAAGTTTTCCTTGACGGCCCGAGGACTCACCCAGCGAATCAGGTTGAGCAGGCTGCCCGCCTTGTCGTTGGTGCCGCTGGCCCGAGCTCCACCGAACGGCTGCTGGCCTACCACCGCGCCGGTGGGCTTGTCGTTCACGTAGAAGTTGCCAGCCGCGTATCGAAGTGCCTGCTTGGCCTCCTCCACCGCCCGGCGGTCCTGCGCGAAGATCGCGCCGGTGAGCGCGTAGGGGGACGTTTCGTCCACCAGGCGGAGCGTCTCGGACCAGCGCGCGGCCGGGTACACGTAGACGGTGAGCACCGGCCCGAAGATCTCCTCGCATATCGTGCGGTAGGCCGGATCCTGGGTCTCGATCACCGTGGGCTCGATGAAGTATCCGTCCGAATCGTTCGCGCCGCCGCCGAAGAGCACCTTCACTCCGGGCGCGCGCCTCGCGGCGTCGATGTAGCCCTTGATCTTGTCGAACGCCTTCCGGTCGATCACCGCTCCCATGAAATTGCGGAAGTCCGCGGGGTCGCCCACCTTCACCTCGGCCAGCATCGCCAGCATCCGCTCCCGAACCTGCGGCCAGATCGCGTCGGGGACGTACGTGCGGGACGCCGCGCTGCACTTCTGGCCCTGATACTCGAACGCGCCACGCACGAGGCCGGTCGCCAGCGCGTCCACGTCGGCGCTGGCGTGCGCGAGCACGAAGTCCTTGCCACCGGTCTCGCCGACCAGGCGCGGATAGGCCGCGTACGACGTCAGGTTGGCCGCCGCCTGCTTCCACAGAGTCTGGAACACCTCGGTCGAGCCCGTGAAGTGAATACCGGCGAAGGCGCGATCGGCCAGCAGGCGCTCGGACACCTGTGCCGACGGGCCTGAGACGAAATTGATCACCCCCGGCGGAAGCCCCGCTTCCTGGAGCAATCGCATGATGAAGTAGTTCGAGAAGACCGCCGTCGCCGCGGGCTTCCACACCACGGTGTTGCCCATGATCGCCGGGGCGGTGGGCAGATTGCCGCCGATCGAAGTGAAGTTGAATGGCGTGATGGCGTACACGAACCCTTCGAGCGGGCGATAGTCGAGGTAATTCCATACCCCGGCGACCGACAGCGGCTGCTCGGCGTAGATCCGCTCGGCGTAGTGGACGTTGAAGCGGAAGAAGTCGATCAGCTCACAGGCGGCATCGATCTCCGCCTGATGCACGGTCTTCGACTGCCCGAGCATTGTGGCCGCGTTGACGACGGGCCGGTAGCGCGTGGCGAGGAGATCCGCGGCCTTGAGAAAGACCGCGGCCCGCCGCTCGAACCCCCACGCCGACCATTCCCGCCAGGCCGCCTGCGCGGCGGCGATGGCCGCCCGTACCTCGTCGGGACCGGCCTGCTGCACTTTGGCGAGGATGTGGTGGTGGCAGTGGGGCATCGCGACGTCCACCGTCCGGCCGGTGCAGACTTCCTTTTCGCCGATGATCAGGGGGATCTCGACCTGGCGACTGGAGAGCTCTTTCAGGGTCCGCTTGAGCTCGACGCGCTCCGGAGAACCGGGTGCATAGCCCAGGACGGGCTCGTTGATGGGAGCGGGAACTTTGGGGATGGCGTTCATGAGAGAAAAGTACAGTCGACAGTCATCAGATGTCAGTGAAGTTAACTGACGTCTGGGAACTGACAAACGTTGATACGTAAGGATGGCCATTCACCCCCAAACCCGCATCGGTCACGTCCACCTGACCGTCTCGGACTTGGACCGCGCTCTCGCCTTCTATCGCGACGTGCTCGGGTTCGAGGTCACGACCTCGTACGGGCAGGATGCCGTCTTCCTGTCGGCGGGGGGCTACCATCATCACATCGGGCTCAATACCTGGGCCGGCCGAGGCGCACCGGCGCCCGCGCCGGGCACCACGGGGCTGTACCACTTCGCCATTCTCTTGCCGGACCGCAAGGCCCTCGCCGCGGCGGTGCGACGCGTACTGAACGCGGGGCTCCGGCTCGAGGGCGCGGCCGATCATGGCGTGAGCGAAGCGATCTATCTGCGCGACCCGGACGGCAACGGGGTCGAGCTGTACCGCGACCGGCCGGAGAGCGACTGGCCGAAGGAACCGGACGGGGGGCTTGCGATGTACAAGCGACCCTTGAATCTCGAAAAACTACTGTCTGAGGCCGAATAACCTGGGAGCGGGGAGCGGGGAGCGGTTCCCGCCGCTGCAACGGAAGGTACCGCTCCCTGCTCCCCGCTCCCGTTCTTATCGCTTTCCCTTTACCAGTAGGCTGTCGCTGACCTTCACCGCCTCCACCGGCGTCGGCGCGGTCCGCTCGCCCCGAGGGATGAGCGCCGAGAGGTTCGCGAGCTCGTAGGCCGAGACGGCCATCACGGCCGACGCCTGCGCGAGGTCGGGCGCGATCGCCATGTCGTACGTGTCCGACTGTGAGTGGTGCGTGTGGTTGTAGCCGCGCTCGAGCTGGTTGAAGTTGAAGCCCGGAACTCCGTACGGGAGGAACGACAGATGGTCGGTGCCGCCTTTATTGCGGTTCACGACCGAGTCGGCGCCGAGCCTCGCCACCGGCGCGAGGAGGGCGCGCCAGAGGCCTTCGAGGTCCGTCCTCCCCTGCAGGGCCTGTCCCGTGATCGCGCCCGTGCCGTTGTCCAGCACGATGACGGCCTGGATCGAATCGGCTTCCGCCGCATGCGCCTCCGCGTACTTGCGCGAGCCGATGAGTCCCTGCTCCTCACCCGTGAAGAGCACGAAGCGAATCGTCCGCCCGGGCGTGAGCCCCGACTGCGCGATCGCCCGGGCCGCCTCGAGCACGCACATGGCCCCGGTACCGTTATCGGTGCCGCCGGTGCCCAGGTCCCAGGAGTCGAGATGCGCGCCGACGATCACGACCTGTCCGGGGTGCTCGCTGCCACGGATCTCGGCGACGGTGTTCCATTGCGGCACCGAGTCGCGCGTCAGCTCGTTCGTGACGCTCACGGCGAGCAGTGGTGTCGACCTCGCGCGGAGCAGCCGATCGAACATGGCATAGTCTTCATGCGCCACCACGATCTGCGGGAGGGGGAGGATGCGATTGGGCGAGCCGCTCATGTTGAGGAGCGCGTGCTCTTTGCCCGCGTCCAGCACGATGCCGAGCGCACCGGCGCGTTGCAGCAGGAATGGGACGTCGTTGGCGAACTGCTGCATGCGCGCCCGCGTGAGCGAGTCGGCGTCCCGGAACGGTGTGAAGACGTTGCGGAAATACTCCCGCTGGGTCTGCGAGTCCGTCGCCGTCATGGCGGGGCCGTCGCCGTTCCAGACGGGTGCCGGCGGGCGGGTCATGACCCACGCGCCCTTCACCCGGCTCCGGTACGTGGCGAAGCTATCCGGCGTGGTGGCGTCAATTCGGACGACGGGCCCGGTCCGCACGGCTCCTCTCTCGCCGGTACCCGGCGCCCAGGCCCAGCTCGCGGCCGTCACGTCGTGCGCCCGCGGGGCCGTCAGGCGTACCCGGATCGGCCCTCGCGTCCAGGTGCCGCCAAACTTCCAGGACTCGAGCTTGGCGTCCAGCCCGTAGCTCTTGAAGCGCTCGAGTGTCCAGTCGTTCGCTCGGCGCACGGCAACCGACCCGGTGAGCCGGGGACCGATCACGTCCGTCAGGTACTGCAGATTCTCCATCACCTGTGAGTGGTTCAACGCCTGATCGATGACGGCGGCGGCGCCGCTGGTGTCGACGGTGGGCACCTGAGCGGAAATGGGACGCGGTGCCGACGCGACGAGCGCGGCGGCCGCCGCCAACAGACGAAGAGGTCTCACGGACGTCCACCCTCGGGCAAGGAATCGACGGAACGCTGTGGGGGAATCGGGATCGTCACCGTCATGGTCGTGCCCTTCCCCACGGTGGAATCTACGGCGATGTTGCCGCCGAACATGGTGCGCAACACACTCTGGACCACCACGAGGCCCATGCCGCTCCCCTCGCCGAACTCCTTGGTGGTGAACCCGGGCTCGAAGATCCGATCGAGGTCCGCCGGGCGGATGCCGCTGCCCTCGTCTCGCACGGTCAGTCGGAGGGTGCTCCCGACATGGCCGAGGCCGACGCGGATCGGCGCGGGGCGAGCGGCACTCGCGTCCGCGGCGTTGCGAATCAGGTTGACGAGGAGGTCATAGAACGCGTTCGGGTCCCCTTTCAGATAAACCGTCTCGAGTGTGGAGTCGAACTCGAGAGGAATCCGCTTTTCCTTCAGCACGCGGCTCTCGAGCGTGCAGCAGGAGCGGACCACCCGAACCGCGTCGAACCGCTCGGATCGCGCCAGCGCTCCGCGCGCGCGATCCTTGACCGCCCGGAGAAAAGCGACCGAGCGATCGATGTCCTCGACGATCTGCCCGAGCTCGTCGAGCAGCTCGAGCCGCCGGTCGGCCGCCACCTCCGTCCAGCGACCCAGCGACTCCATGGCGAGCTGCAGGCCGGCGCGCGCCCCGGTGAGGGGATTGGACAGCTCGTGGGCGATGATGCCGGGCAACGTGCTGATGTCCTGAAACGGGTCGGACCGCACTGGCCCCGCCTGGTCCGACCCCACTTCCCGGCGGTCGAGGAGCCCGAGGCACAACCCGGCGAGCTCGAGCGTGAGGCGCTCGCGGCTGCGCCGCTCGCGGCCCTCAGGGGGTGGCGCGGGCGGCCGGGTGCGCACCGGCGCGATCACCCAGGGCCCGGGCGCCGTCCGGCACCCGACCCAGCGGCTCCCCTGGACGATGGGAATGTTCCAGCGCTGCAGCGTGGCATCGACGTCCAGCTTGGTGGCGTGATGGGTAGGCGCGGGGTCGCTCGAGCTCTGCGGCTGGAGCTCGGCGCGCGCGGACACCTCCCATACCGTAACGGGACGGCCGCCGAGGGCCACGCTCGCCTGCCGCAGGATCTCGCGCCTGCCGTCGACGAATGACTCCGGTTCCGTCACCGAGGCTCCCACGCGCGCACCACCCCAACCGGGCGGCGTCGCCGGGGGCGGCCGCCGGTCACGTCGGTGATTCCGTTGGCTATTGGGGCGCGCAATACATATGCGTCAAACTTCACAAGCCGTCAAGCAATGAGGCGCTCGCGCAACGAGCGCGGCGTGACGATCGACGTGAAGAGGTGGCGAACTCTCCTTGACACCTCCGGCAGCGCGGTCCAGCATAGCCGGGACCCGCTGCCGCTGCGGTCCCACCCACCGGAGGATGCCATGCGTGTCCGCCCCCGTCACCGGCTCTGCTGTGTTCCCTTGCTGCTCCTGCCCGTTGTTCTTGGCGCCCAGGACACCGGCGCGATCCGCGGGCGCGTCACGGACGCGGCGAGCGGGCAGCCGATCGTCGGGGCGCGCGTCACCCTCGAGGGAACGGCTTTGAGCACGGGCTCGTCCGCGATCGGGGCGTTTTTTATCGGGGATGTACCAGTCGGGCAGCACCTGCTGCTGGTACGCCGAGTGGGGTACGCGTCGGCGCGGCAGGAAGTCACCGTCGCTGCCGGCGATACGGTCGAAGCCAACATCCCGCTCCGGGCCGTCGCGGTGTCGCTCGATGCGATCGTCGTGACCGGAGCCGGAGCGCCGGCCGAGCGAAAGGTGCTGGGCAACACCATCGAAAGCGTGCCCGGCGAGGCGGTGAGCCAAGCCCCGGGGGCCCTCACCGTGGACCAGGCGCTCGCCGGCAAGATCACGGGGGCCGTGATCTCGCAGAGCACCGGCGTGCCGGGCGGTCAGGTCAGCGTGCGGCTGCGCGGCACCAACACGATCCTCGGCAACGCCGAGCCGCTGTGGGTGGTGGACGGCGTGCTCGTGGACAACAGCGCGCAGGCGCTCGTGAGCTTAGGCGCCAACGCCGGACGGGGCAACGCGGCGCTGTCGAACCGTCTGTCGGACCTCTCGCCGGAAGACGTCGACCACGTGGAGGTGCTCAAGGGCGCTGCCGCCGCGGCCTTGTACGGATCTCGCGCGAACAGCGGTGTGATCCAGGTGTTCACCAAGCGCGGACAGCAAGGACCACCGCGCGTCACCGCCGGGACCGAAGTCGGCGTGAGCGACACGCCCAACAAGTTCGCGTTCAACATGTCTCCGAACGCCGGCTGGACGGACGTCGTATATGGCGGCGCGTCGGCCCTCGGTGCTCCGGTGCAGCGCTACGACATTCAGGATTCGGTGTGGCGTACCGGCGTCTCATCCGTCAGCCACGTGTCCGTCTCCGGCGGGAACGGCCCCACGACCTACTACCTGTCGGGCGTGTATGACTCCGAGCAGGGCATCGTGCAGGCCGACGGGCGTCATCACACCAGCGTCAGCGCGACGGTGTCGCAGCAGGTGCGCCCGAATCTCGAGCTGCGCCTGGCCGGCAACTTCGTGCAGACGCACAGCGATTTCATTCCGGAAGGCGAGCAGACGCAGGGCGTGCTGACCAACCTCATCTTCACACCCACAAGCGTAAAGCCGTTCTACGATCCGAACCAGGGTCGCTATCCATACAACCCGGTGCTCGGCCCGAACGCACTGACGGTGCTGCACACGTTTGAGGCACCGCAAGATGTGACGCGGTTTTTCGGCAGCGCACAGGCGACGTTGCAGCCGACCCCGAGCCTCACGCTCAGGGGTCTCCTCGGAATCGACGACTATCGGCAAGAGGACAAGTACCTCCAGCCCGCGTTCTCAACAGGTCCCGCTTTCACCGGCAGCATCGCCAACCCCATCAAGATGCAGCGAAACATCAACGCCGATTTCACGGCGTCGCACACCGCCCGGGTCTCACCCCTCGTCGGACTCACGACCACGCTCGGGTATCGGTACACGTCCACGCACACCGACGTCCTCAATGCGACGGCGACAAACCTCGCGGTCGGGCAAACAGACTTGAATGGCGCTACGCCGAGCGCCTCGCAGTCGATCGCCGACCTCCGGACCGTCGGCGGGTTCGGCGAGGAGCGCGTGAGTCTCAGCGACCGCCTGTTCTTCACGGCGGGGCTCAACGTGGAGGCGGCCTCGGCGTTCGGCCCCGACGAGCGCTGGCAGGCGTACCCGCGGGCCAGCGGCTCCTGGCTCGTGAACGAGGAGCCGTTTTTCAAGAACGGGGCGCTGGGCCGGCGCTTCAGCACGATGCGCCTGCGCCTCGCGTATGGAGAGACCGGCGGCCAGCCGCCCTTTCCGTATGCCCAGTTCAACAACTACGTGAACGTCGGTTTCACGGGAAAGCCGGGGCTCATCGCGAGCAGCCTCGCGGGAAACCCTGGCCTGCGGCCGGAGCGGGAGCACGAGATCGAGGGCGGCGCCGACATCGGCCTGCTCGGCGATCGGGTCCTCGCCGAGCTGACCTATTTCCACCAGCGCACCACCGATCTGGTGCTGTCGGTACCGCTACCGCCGAGCACGGGCCAGTCGCAGCAGTATCAGAACGTGGGCGTGCTCACCAACTGCGGGTGGGAGGCGACCTTTACGACGGTAAACGTCGACAAGCCCCGCTTCGCCTGGCGCACGCGCCTCTCGCTCGCTCACGCGAGGAACCGCGTCGAGTCGCTGGTCACCCCCACGGACACCCTCGTCTTCGACTATCTGAACGCGGTGATCCCAGGACAGCCTATCGGTGTGTTCTTCGGCGGATACTACGCACGCAATCCCGATGGGAGCATCGCGTACGCGCCCGTGAATGTCGTCATGCAGGGGACGACGTACACGTTGACGCTGCCGGTGCGCGGCACGGATACCCTGCCGAGCGGCGCGATCGTGAACGGACGGAAGGTGATCGGCGACCCCACCCCGAAGCTGGTGGCGTCGCTGGGGAACACCTTCGATCTAGGCCGGCGCGTCCAGCTCTCATTTCTGCTCGACGGCCGATTTGGTAACAAGGTGGCGAACTTCACGCGCCGGATCACCGAGCTATTCGGCGTGGACCAGGACGTGGAACGCGAGATCAACGGGGATACGATCCCCCGAACCTTCAGCCTGAATCCCGCGGGGCGCAGCCTGATCTACGAGGAGTACATCGAAGACGGCAGCTTCGTGAAGCTGCGCGAGGTTGCGCTATCCCTTCACTTCGACCAGGCGTTTGTGAGGCACCTCGGCGCCATCGCCATGGACCTGAAGATCGCCGCGCGGAACCTGCACACGTGGACCAAGTACCGCGGGCTCGACCCCGAGGTGAACCTGTTCTCCGCGAGCACGGTGTCGCGTGGCGTCGACTTCGCCGACACACCGGTCCCGCGCACGTTTCTCGTCAGCGTCAACTTCACCTACTGAGGGAGGCCGCCATGACGCGCCGCTATTTTCGCAATCCGCGCCTCGTGCTATGTGTTGCGGCCGCCCTCGCCGGGACGGCCTGCGATCTGACGCTCGTGAATCCCAATGCCCCACCCGAGCAGACCGTGTTGAACACGCCGGACGGGCTTGTCGCGTTGGCCGTAGGCATGCAGGCGCAGTACGCCGGCGGCGTCGGCGACTTTGTGATTCCCCCTTCGCTCACGACAGATGAGTGGGGTACGACCACGCGGTCGCTGATCGCCTACCAGTCACTGCTGACGGGGAACAACTTCGACCCGTCGTACGCCGTCGTGCTCGCGCCATGGGCCGACGCCTACCGCACCATCAAGTCGGCCAACAACCTGCTGCTCTACGCGCCGCAGGTGAACCTGGGGCCCGGGCTCGAAGCGGGGATCGTGTCCCTCGCCAAGCTGTTCAAGGCGATGGCCCTCGGCACGATCATCCTGCAGTACCAGAGCGTTCCCGTCGACGTCAGTGGGCCCGCACCGGTACCGCAATCGCGCGCCGTGGTGCTCGACACCGTGCTCGCATTGCTCGAGTCGGCGCGTACGGACTTCACCGGCGTCCCGGCAGCGGACTTGAGCGGCTTCACCTCCCGCGTCCTGGGCACGGGGTTCAACGTTCTGAACACGATCGATGCCATGCGCGCGCGGTACAATCTCATCGCGGGCCAGTACCAGCAGGCGATCGACGCCGCCGACTCGGTCAGGCCGAACGTGCTTTCCGTGTTCACCTACACCGCCCCTGCGGTCAACCCGATTTGGGACCTGGGGTTTTCCACGGCCTACGTCAAGGTGCTCAAGAGCTTCAAGGATCAGGCGGAGGCGGGCGACGGCCGCGTCGCCTATTGGGTGGATACCACGGTGGCGCCCACGACCGGCAACCCGGATTCGCTGCTCCTGCCCCTCAAGAAATTCAGCGGGCAAGGCGACGCGTATCCCGTATACCTGCCCGACGAGATGAAGTTGATCAAAGCGGAGGCGTTCGCCCAGCTCGGCACATTGGACTCGGCCGCGTTCTACGTGAACGCGGTGCGGACGCAGGCGAGCTCGCCAGTGGACGAGCCCATCGCGAACCTCCCCGCGCTCGACCCGGCGACGCAACTCGACACGCAGGCCAAGCTGCTCGCCCAGATCGCCTACGAGCGCCGGTACGAGCTCTTCGAACAGGGGCTCAGGTGCGACGCAACTCGACACGCAGGCCAAGCTGCTCGCCCAGATCGCCTACGAGCGCCGGTACGAGCTCTTCGAACAGGGGCTCAGGTGGGAAGACACCCGACGCCTCGGCACCGCGCTTACCACGACGCCGACGCTGCCGTTCCTGCCGACCCCGCTGCAGGAGTGCGACGCGAATCCGGCCGCCGGCTGCTAGCGCCGCACTTCGGTCCGGAGGACGTCCCAGACACGCTCGTCCTCCGGGCCCAGCACCCACGCGGAAAACCCGCGTAACTTCTTCTCACGCGCGAGCCCCAGCTCCGCGCGAAAGCTGCGTACATCATTGAGAAACACCCATTCGAACACTCCGCCGTTCTCGAACATCGCCCAGGGAACGGCCTGCACGGAATCCCAGCGCACCGTCGCGCCGTTGCGCTCGGCGAGTCCCGATCCCCACGCCCAGCTCACCGTCTCCGACCACGAGCGCGCACGCTCCGGGAGGGACGCGTCGTAGCGGCTGAACCAATGCTCGCTCCAGAGCGGCACGCCCAGAGAGAGCTTGTCGGGCGGGATGAACCGGAGGAAGTATTCGACGTTGTCGCGCATCCACGGGAGGCCCGCCACGGGACCGGGCGGCGTGCGGCGGGTCTGTTGGTCGTACGACATCAGGGACACGAAGTCCCCGACTCGCCCGAGCGCCGCGAGGTCGTAGCCCTCACGCCAGCTCTCGTAGAGGAAGCGGTGGTACCCGGTGGGGCCCGGCAGGTCGTCCGTCCGGTGGACCACGGCGATGCTGATCTTGCAGCCCGCGGCATGGAGTGCGTTCGCGGCGTCTGTGTACCACGCCGTGAGGCGGTCACGGTCGTCCAGGTTGACGTTCTCGATGTCGAACTGGATTCCCCAGAACCCGCTGTCCCGGCAGAGCTGGACGAGCGAACGCACCGCCCGAGCCCGAGCCGCGGTGTCGGCGAGCAGTCGCCGCAGCGCCGGCTGGTTGAAGCCCTCGTTGACGACCAGGGGCATCACCTTCACTCCGTGCCGACGAGCCAGGGCCAGCACTCGACGGTCGAGGCTTCCCCATACGATGCCGAGGCTGTCCACGGTGTAGACCTGGGGGCCCAGCACGGTGATCTGATCGATGTGCTCGGTGAGGCTGGTATAGCTGTTCTCGGTGTCGACGTAGTAGAACAATCGCTCGAGCGTCTGTTGCGCCCGGGCGGCGGACGCCGCGAGCGCCAGGCAACCCAAGCAAACCCAGACGTAGCGGAGCATACAGTCCGTCGAACCTCCTTGTAGTTGTCGAGGCGGGGCTTATTGTTCCGTAGCTACGTTGATCCAACGACGAAAGGAACGCCAGTTGACGCCGTCGAAGCCTTCCTCCCTTGGGCGTGAGGAAGACACCCTGCGCAGCCCGCACGACGCGCTGCGCGAGCGGGAGCGCATCCCGACGATCGTCGTGCCGGACCACGACGACCTCGCGCTCCGCCTCGCCGACCGGATCGTCCAGGTGATCGCGGCGGCGACCGCCGCCAAGGGGCGCTGCGTGCTCGGCCTCGCCACCGGCAGCACCCCGCTCGGGATCTACCGCGAGCTGATCCGGCGATACCAGGCCGGCGAGGTGGATTTCTCACGGGTGGTCACGTTCAACCTGGACGAGTACTACCCGATGCCCGCGGACAGTCCGCACAGCTACCGCTGCTATATGTGGGAGAATTTCTTCGCGCACGTGAATATTCGGCCCGAATGCGCGCACATCCCGGACGGGAGCGTGCCGCGCGAGAATCTGGCCGCGCACTGCGCCGCGTACGAGCACGCCATCGCTGAGGCGGGGGGCATCGACTTCCAGATGTTGGGGATCGGCAAGAGTGGGCACGTCGGGTTCAACGAGCCCGGGTCGGCCCCGGACGAGCGCACCCGGCTCGTGACGCTCGACACCGTGACCCGTAAAGACGCCGCCGCGGACTTCTTCGGTGAGGACAACGTGCCGCGGGAGGCGGTGACCATGGGCATCGCCACGATCCTCGAGGCGCGCGAGATCGCGCTGATCGCGACAGGCGAGCACAAAACCGAGATCGTCGCGCGCGCCGTGGAAGGCGAGATATCCCAGGACGTGGCCGCGACGTTCCTCCAGCGCCATCCCAACGCCACGGCCTATCTCGACGCGGCCGCCGCCGCGCAGCTGACCCGGATCCACACGCCCTGGGTGCTCGGACCGGTGGAATGGACCGAGCCGATCACGGAACGGGCGGTCGTGTGGCTGGCCGAGCAGACCGGCAAGGCGATCCTGAAGCTGACGGAGCGCGACTATACCGAGCACCACCTGAGCCCGCTCCTCGCCAAGCACGGCGCGGCGGGGCCGATCAACGGCGCGGTGTTCAACCGCCTGCGCGATAAGATCCGGGGGCGTCGGCGGTTGCCGTCGCGGCGGTCGCTGGTGGTCTTCTCACCGCACCCCGACGACGACGTGATCTCCATGGGCGGGCTCCTCCGCAAGCTCTGGGAGAACGAGAACGCGATCGTCGTGGCCTACATGACGAGCGGGAACATCGCTGTCTTCGATCACGACGTGCGACGGCATCTCGACTTCGTCGAGCGGGCGGCGACGACGCTCGGCCTCGACGCCGCCGCCGCTCACCGCGTCCACGCCGACGTGGAGGCCAGCTTCGAGCGCAAGGCGCCTGGCGACGTCGACCTGCCGGCGGTACAGGAGCTCAAGCGGGTGATCCGCGAGTCCGAGGCGATCGCGGCGCTCGAATCGGTCGGCCTGCCGCGCAGCTCGGCCCGCTTTCTCAACCTGCCGTTCTATCGGACGGGGGAGGTCCGCAAGCGGCCGATCGGCCCGGAGGATGTGGCGATCGTGCGGGCACTCCTCGTCGAGGCGCGTCCCGATCTCGTGTTCGTCGCCGGCGATCTGTCCGATCCTCACGGCACGCACCGCATGTGCCGGGCGGCGATCGCCCGGGCGCTCGAGCAGTACGACGCGACGCGGCCGCAGGTGTGGCTGTATCGCGGCGCGTGGCAGGAGTGGTCCCTCACGGAGGCCGACGTCCTCGTGCCCCTGTCCCAGGACGAGCTGCGCGCCAAGGTGCTCGCCATCTTCAAGCACCAGTCGCAGAAGGACACGGCCCCGTTTCCGGGCGCGCACGACGACCGCGAGTTCTGGCAGCGCGTCGAGGCGCGGAACCTCGAGACGGCGGCGCATGCCGACCGGCTCGGGCTCGCCGAGTACTACGCCATGGAAGCCTACCGCATCCTTAAACCGTAAGGAGGCAGGCCGATGAATACCATGACCGCCCGCGGGTTGAGCCTGGCACTGGTGGTGGCTGTTTGGACGTTCATCTCCCACACGCAGAATCTCCCCCTGTCGTTCTGGCCGGTGCTCGTCGGTCTGGGGTGCTTCCTCGCCGCCGGCGGTGGCATCCCCGGGCTCCAGAAATCGCTGGCGGGGCTGGTCTCGGGTGTGGTGTGGGCGCTGCTGTACCTTGCGGTGTCCCGCGCGTTGGCGCGGCAGGAGATCGTGGACGCGCTGGTGCTGGGCGCGGCGGCGTTTGGCATGGTGCTGCAGACGCGGGTCCCACTCCTCTCGTTTACCGCCGGCGCGTTCGCCGGCGCGGGCACCGCACTGGGCATGGCGGCCCGCTCGGTGCAAGGGGGGGTTCGGGTGGCCATCGTGCTCGCGATTGGAGCGGGGCTCGGGTATGTCGCCGAGTGGCTGGCCGGGAAGATGAGGACCCGGACCGCATGAGCCACACCACACGCCGTCATGGATCAACGCGACGCTGATACCCGCGCCGCGTCGCGGCGCCTCTTGGCGACGAGCGAGCGCGAGCTGCAGCGCATCGTGCTCGACATGCACGACGGCCCGGTGCAGGACATCTTCGCCGCGCTGTCGCAGCTCCAGGTGCTCGAGCGCGCGCTCGCCGCGGATGCCGCGGCCGAGCAGCGGGTGCGCCAGGCGATGCGCCTGCTCGAGCGGGCCCTGGGCGAGATCCGCAACTTCATCGGCGCGTTCCGCCCGCCCGGCTTCGAGCGCCGCGCGCTGGGGGAGATCATCGAGGGGCTCGCGGTCCAGCACGAGACGCTCACCGATCAGGCGGTGGAGTTCGAGCTCCCGCCGGACCTGGGCGACTGCGCGCTCCCCACGAAAATCGCGATCTACCGGATCCTGCAGGAGGGGCTCGCGAACGGCCACCGCCACTCGGGCGCCACCCGCCAGCGCGTGACGGTCGAGCGACGGGGCCAGGCCATCGCGCTCACCGTGTCGGACGACGGCCGGGGCTTCGACCCGCAACGCGTGTTGGCGAGCGAGGAAGACGTCGGCGTCGAAGGCGGGCATTTCGGGCTGCGCGGGATCCAGGACCGCGTATCGATGCTGGGCGGCACGTTCGCGCTCGAGAGCGCGCCCGGTCGAGGCACGTCGCTCACCGTCACGCTGCCCGCCGAATGAGGCGGGGACCATGATCCGCGTGCTCCTCGCCGATGACCACGCCATCGTGCTCGAGGGCCTGCGGGCGCTGCTCGACGGCGAGTCGGATATCACGGTGGCGGCCTGGACCACCGATGGCACCGAAGTGGTGAAGCTGGTCGAGCAGCACAAGCCGGACGTCGTGGTCCTCGATCTCGAGCTCACGAGCATCAAGGGGACGGAAGTGATCGCCGCCCTGCGCGACCGCACCGCCCCGCCGAAGGTCCTCGTGCTCACGGCGTACAACGACGGCGAGTCGTTGCGCTCGGCGCTCGACGCGGGCGCCGACGGCCTGGCCCTGAAGACCGAATCCCCACAGCAGACGCTCACGGCCATCCGCCAGGTGTACGCGGGGCAGCTCGTCTTTCCTCAGGCGGCACGCCGCTGGATCGACGGCCGCGCGGGCGCGGGCGCGCCGGGCGAGCTCACTCCGCGCGAGCGCGAGGTGTGGGCACTCGTCGCGAATGGGCTCACCAACCCCCAGATCGCCGAGCGCCTCGGACTCTCCGACAACACGGTGAAATTCCACGTGCAGCATCTGTTCTCGAAGCTGGGCGTGAAGAACCGCACGGAGGCTGCGCTCAAGTACGCGCACGGACGCTAGCGCGCCTGGTTGTGAAATAATTCACATAAGCACCCTTGCTTGACAGGCCCCGAGGCGCTCCCTACCGTGGGGCGGCTTTAGCATGACACACAACCACGCTGGTCCGCGCAGTGCGCTGGAACGGCTCGAACGCCACACTCGACGAGGGGGCGCGCGAGCCGTTTTCGCTTTCGTCTCATATCGAGGAGGCTTGGGCGTATGGACATGCTGACGGCGCTGGCGCTGAGTATTGGAATCCTGATCGCGCTGTGGGTGAAAGTCGGCTCAATGGCGAGTCTGCTCGTGCCGGCGGGCATCGTGGCGTGGGCGTGTTTCTTCGCCGCCGGCGGCAAGATACAGGGATTGCAGAAGACGATCGCCGCCACCCTGTCCGGTGTCGTGTGGGTGTGGCTCGCCATGACCCTGATCGGCATGATGAGCATAGGGAGCTGGGGCTGGGTCATCATCGGGGTGGTCGCGTTCATCCTGGTGTTTCAGTCGAGGCTGCCAGCCCTTTCCTTCATACCGGGCGCCTTCTGCGGCGCGGCGGTGACGGCCTGGGCGGCACCGACAGACCCGAAGGGCTACCTGATGGTGGCGGTCGCGCTCATCGCGGGCGCCGTGCTGGGCTACGTCTCGGAGATGGGCGCCGGAATGCTGGCGAAGAAGGCCTAGGCGCAGGGCCGGAGGTTGCGGACCCACGGGCGCGCTTGATTCGCGCGTTCGTCGTACTTGACAGGGTGACTTCTCAGCCGGAAACTCAACCCTCCACCAGCGCCCCGAGGGAGTTATGACCGCTCCGCAACTCGCCATGAAGGACCTGCGGCGTGTCGTCATCGCTGCAGCCGTCGGGAACGTGATCGAGTGGTACGACTTCTACATCTTCGGCAGCCTGGCCGCGCTCCTATCGGTCAAGTTCTTCGCGGCAGGCGCCTCCGGAAGCGCGCTCATCAAGACGGTCGGTACCTTCACCGCCGGGTTCCTGATTCGCCCGTTCGGAGCCTTCGTCTTCGGCCGCGTCGGCGACATCGTCGGCCGCAAGTACACGTTCCTCATTACGCTGAGCGGCATGGGTCTGTCGACGGCGCTCATCGGCCTCGTGCCGAGCTATGCCAAGATCGGGGTGGCAGCGGGGATTCTCCTGTTGCTCCTGCGCCTCATCCAGGGCTTGTGTCTCGGCGGCGAGTACGGCGGCGCGATTACGTACGTCGCCGAGCATGCGCCCGACGACAAACGGGGCTACTACACCGGTTGGCTCCAGACGTCGCCCACGCTCGGGATCGTGGTGTCCCTGGTCGTCATCATCGTGACGCGCGAGCTGCTGGGGACCGAAGCGTTCAACGCCTGGGGATGGCGCATCCCGTTCCTGCTCTCCCTGCTCATGGTCGCGATCGCCATCTACATCCGCCTGCAGCTCCAGGAGACGCCGATCTTCCAGGCCATCAAGGCGAAGGGACAGACGTCGGCCAATCCATGGCGCGAGGCCTTCTGGAGTCAGAACATCAAATACGTCTTGATTGCCAGCGTCGTCGTGATCGGGGAGGGGGTCGTGTGGTATAGCGGCCAGTTCTGGGCGCTCTACTTCATCCAACAGGTCATGAAGCCAGACGTTCTCAACCCAGCCATTATTACCGGGATCGCGCTGCTCATCGCCACGCCGTCGCTTATCTTCTTCGGCTGGCTTTCGGACCGGATCGGTCGCAAGCCGATTATCCTCGCCGGCTTCCTCCTCGCGGCCGTCACGTACTACCCGCTCTATATGGCGCTCGGCTATGCCGTCAACCCGGCCAACATCAACTACCCGCTGTCAATCTTGATCGTCGCGATCATGGTCTCCTACGTGGGCATGGTGTACGGCCCGATCGGCGCGTTCCTCGCCGAGTACTTCCCAGCGCGCATCCGCTACTCGTCCGTGTCGGTGCCCTATCACATCGGGAACGGCTGGGGCGGCGGACTGGTGCCCGTCATCACGACTGCGGCGTACGTAACAGCGCAGGCAGCGGGGCTCACTATGTCCCAGAGCCTGGGCCACGCGTTGGTCTATCCCATCGCGGTCCCGGCGGTGGCCTTCCTGCTCAGCTTGTTCCTCATGCCGGAGACACGCAAGATCAGCATCTGGCAGCCGGCAGCGGTGCGGGCAGGCGCCCGAGGTTAACAGCTAGGGACTGAACAAACGGTAGGGGCGCAGCATGCTGCGCCCCTACTCGTAGCCCGCCATTATTTCACGATCGTCAGCCCGTGCGGCACCGCGCCCGGGAAGACGTAGGCGTACAGCAACACGATCACGCCCACGACCGCGCCCAGTGCGATCGAATGCCAGAAGACCCACCGGAAAATCGTCCCCTCGTTGCCCACCTGGTTGGTCGCCGACGTCGCCACCGTGATGGACTGCGCGTCCACCATCTTGCCCATCACGCCGCCGGCCGAGTTCGCGGCGCACATGAGGACCGGGTCGAGGTTGAGCTGCTGCGCGGTGATCCGCTGCAGGCTGCCGAACAGCGCGTTGGACGACGTGTCGCTACCCGTCAGCGCCACACCGAGCCAGCCCAGGAACGTCCCGAAGAAGGGGAACAGCCACCCGGTGCGCGTGAATGCCAGCCCCAGCACGGCGTCCAGGCCTGAATAGCGGGTGGTGAACCCCAACCCCAGCATGAAGGAAATCGCGATGACCGCGAGCTTCATGCGTTTGAGCGTATACCAGAAGACCTTGGCGAGCTGGACCGGCCCCAAGCCGAGCAGCAGCCCGGCGACGATCGCGGCAAAGAAGCATCCCGTTCCGGTCGCCGAGAGCCAGTTGAAGTCGAACCGCGCAGCCTCCGGCGTCAGCTTGGTCACGACCGGGGCCGCCCTTGAGACCGCGTTGTGCAAGTAGGGCACGTCCCACACCGGCGTGGTGGCGTGGTTCATCGCTCCCTTCACCCGCGGCAGACCCCACACGAGCACGAAGAGCGAGAGGATGGCGAACGGCATCCAGGCCTTCGTGACCTGACGCGCCGTGTGCTTGCGAACACCGGGCGCCGCGGCCGTCGCACTGCGCTCGTGCTCGAGCCTCCAGATCCGCTTCGGTTGCCAGAAGCGCAGGAAGATCACCGTCACGACGAGCGAGATGACCCCGCCCGCGATGTCGACGAGGTTCGAGTCCACGTGGTTGGACCACAAATACTGCGTGGTGCTGAAGGACACGCCCACCACCAGGATGGCGGGCAACACCTCGAACGTCTCACTCCAGCTCACCATCGCGCGCACCAGCCAGAACGGCACGATGATCCCCGTGATGGGCAGGATGCGACCGATCATCGCGCTCAGGTCCGATTCCGGCAGGCCCGACACCGCCGCCAGCGTGTGCACCGGTGTCCCGATCGCCCCCCACGCCACCGGCGACGTGTTGGCGAGCAGGTTGAGCGCCGCGGCGTGGAACGGCTGGAACCCGAGTCCGATCATGAAGGCGCCCGCGATCGCCACGGGTGCCCCGAACCCCGCCGCGCCCTCGATGAAGGCGCCGAAGCAGAAGGCCACCAGCAGCAACTGCAGGCGCCGGTCGGCGGTGATCCCAGCCACCGACTCCTTCATGATCTCGAACTGGCCGGTGTGAACGGATACGTCGTACAGGTACACCGCCGCCAGGACGATCCAGGCGATCTTGAGAACGCCGAACCCAACCCCGTAGACGAAGCTCATGCCCGCCAATGACAGCGGCATCCCGAACACCGTGACGGCGACCACGACCGCCGTTCCCGCGCCGGCGATGGCGCACCAATGCGGCTTCACGCGCAGCCCCGCCAGCAAGCCGAAGAGCACCAGGATCGGCAGGGCGGCCACGAGCGTGGAGAGGATCCAGCTGTGCAGCGGGTCGTACACCTGTGTCCAGGTCATCGCTCGCTCCTTAGTCGGCCCTCTACTTCACCGTGAACCTCACCGTGTCTGCGACGAGCGGCTTCAGCGGAATGTGCCTCCAGTCCCCGACCACCGCGATCACTCGGTGGGGTCCGGGCTTGAGCGAGTCCAACACGAACTCGGTCTGCCCGCGCCCCAGGTGGAGAATCCCGGTCACCCCGCGTGGAATCGTGTCGTCGACCGGCGTCACGTCGTGATCGACGAACAGGTGATGGTGCCCTGTGCCGGGGCGCTCATCGGTGGCCGGGACGATCTCGACTCCGGTCGCCTTGAGCGTGATCTTCACCGGTCCGCTCACGGTGGCCCCGTTGGCGGGCGTCGTGATCTTTACCTTCGCGATCTTCTGGGTCGGGGTCGCCTGGCCCTGCGTAGCGCCTGGCAGGAGTGCCACCCCACCGAGCGCCAGCACCAATCTCGAAATCCAGCGTGTCATGCGCCTCCTCCGGTCGGGTCTCCTGAGGAGGTGTAAACGACGGCGGCGGGGTGTCCCCGTCAAGCCTGGCTCATGCGAGCCGGACGGCCCACACGACCGCGCGAATTCGGGCGTCCGAGTCGTGGCTGTGCCCGGCGATCCAGAGCGTGCCGTCGACCTCGTCGGAAATCGCCGCAGCCGAGCTGTGTTCGCCCCCGCCCCCGCCCCGGCCCACGTCCCCCAGCGTGCCGAGGTCCTGCATCGTCCCGTCCGGCAGGCGGAGAAAGGCGTGGGTGACGGGGAGGCCCCGCCGGTCCGTTTCCGCGGTCTGGCTCACCCCCACGATGTAGCCGCTGTCGTTCACGTCGTTGGCGCAGCTGGTGCGTCCGCCGAGGGTCCCCAAGTCGACCATGCCGGTTCGCTCGGTCCAAAGGAACGCGCGACCGCTTCCGCCCACCACCTCGCGTCGGTTGTTGATGCCGAGCGCCATGCTCGCCGCCGCTCCGAGCGAGCCGAGGTCCCGCATCCCGTCGGTCGCAGTCCACAGGAAAGCGTGCGGCACCCCGGACGGCGTCGCCGCGAGCCCCACGACCTCGCCCCCATCGTTCACGCCATGCGCGATGCTCGTTCCCCCGCCCAGGCCGCCCAGGTCGACCATGTGACCGGGCTCCGGAATGAAGAAGGCGTGCTTTGCGCCCCCGAGACGACTGTGCCCCGCTACCTGTCCCCGGCGATTGACGGCGAGCGCCTCGCTTTCATTTCCGCCGAGCGTGCCGAGATCGAAGCTCGTCCCCTCCGCCAAGAAGTAGGCGTGAAAATCGCCGAACCCGGTGTCGCCGCCGCCCACGATCTCGCCGCTGTCGTTGATGTCGTTGGCCGATGTGTTCACGCCGGTGAGCGGCTTCAGGTCGACGATCCCCAGCTCCGCCTGCCAGAGGAACGCCCGGGTCCGCCCGAGGCCGTCCTGGCTCGTGCCCACGACCTGGCCCGTCCGGTTCACGGCCTTCGCCTGGCTCACGGCGCCGCCCAGGGTGCCGAGCTCCTGGACCGAGACTAACGGCGCCCGAGCTGTGTGCTGGCCCACAGTCCTGCCTCGACGGCGGTGTCGGCGGTCGGTCCGTCGAACCGCTGCACCAAGATGGTCGCGCGACCGTCGCGATTGACGGCGACCATGTGGAAGATCGAGACCTGCCCCTCCGCCGGGCTGTAGCGCAAGCGCAACTGGGCGCCGCCCGCCTCTCCCGCCGAGCCGAGCCGGATTTCCGGCCGGGCGCGCGCGTTGTAATCGTCTATCCAGGCCTGGAGCACGTCCATCGCATTCTTTTGGCGTCCCTCGTCGGCCATGCGCTATCCTTTCCTTTCTCCCGGGGCGCGTATCTGATCCACGATCACGTCCCCTTGCCCGCTCTCGAGCAGCTGGTAGCACAGCTGGCCCGAGACGTCGCGACCCACCACCTGGGCGCAGTACGCAGGGAGCCAGGCGGGGTAGTGGCCGGGCGTGCCCCAGCCGCTTGTGTCGAAGGCGGTCCGTCCGTCCGTGACGCGGAGCAATGCGACGGTGCCATCCTGCGCAGTGGCGAGGGCGTCCGGCTCGAAGGGCGCCGTCGCGAAAAGGATTCCCGCCTCGGCGCCGAATTCCCGGAAGTGGTTCTTGAACGATTCGACGTCAGCGCGCCCCACGGCCAACTGCTGCCGGCGGCAGCCGATCAGGACGTGTCGCCGCCATGGGGGTCTGCTCACTACTCCTTTGAGCTCAAGGAGATAGCCTCGCTCCGGCTCGGGCAATGTCGCCCGCCGCTGTACGCGCAACTCCGAGACCTCGAGCCCGATCTTCCGCAGTTCGCGCACGGTCAGGATCTCGAAGTACTCGGGCGTGAGGTCCGGCATTTCGACCATCAGTCGACCTCCCGCGGCGGACACTAGGGTCCCGGCGCGGCCGCCGCCAGTCCCCGGTGAAGAGACGGCGCATTCGTCCTGCAAAAAAACGGGGGTTGCGCGCTCCGAGAGCCCCGCCTATATCATCGGAAAGCGCAAGCTCCGCTGCACCAGCCCCACTCTTCAGGGGGAGGATGGTATGCAGGTCAGTCGGCGTGACTTCTTGCGGCTCACGGCGCGTGGAGGAGCGGGAACCGCGATCGGCGGGTTGGTGGGACTCGGCGTGACCCTGGCGCCGGCCACGGCGCGGGCGCAGGAGCTGCGAATCAAGGATGCGAAGACCACCCCCAGTATCTGTCCCTTCTGCTCCGTCGGTTGCGCCACCCTGATCCACACCGTGAACGGCAGGATCGTCAATATCGAAGGCGATCCGCGCAGCCCGCACAACGAGGGCACCCTGTGTCCCAAGGGCGCGGCCATCTACCAATTGCACATGAACCCGAACCGGGCCACAAAAGTGCTGCACCGCAAACCGGGCGCGGGCGATTGGGAGGTGGTGGAGCTCGAGTGGGCCATGGATCGAGTAGCCGAGCTGACCAAGAAGACCCGCGACGAGACGTTCATCGAGAAGCTCCCCAACGGGAAGCTCGTGAACATGAGCCCCGCGATTTTCGCGCTGGGCGGGGCGACCCTCGACAACGAGTTCAACCACCTCTGCCAGAAGTTCTGGCGCGGGCTCGGGGTCGTCGCCATCGAAAATCAGGCCAGGATATGACACAGCTCTAGCGTCCCCGGTCTGGGGGCACGAAACGGTCGCGGCGCCTCGACGACGTACCCGCGCAGCCTCGAACATACCGACTGCTTCATCGTCATGGGCTCGAACATGGCGGAGTGCCACCCGGTGGCGTTCCGCTGGCCCATGAAGGCAAAGCTGAACGGCGCCAAGATCATCCACGTGGATCCGCGGTTCACCCGCACCAGCGCGGTCGCGGACTTCCACGTCCCGATCCGCGCGGGCTCCGACATCGCCTTCCTCGGCGGTCTGATCAATTACGTCGTGCACAGCGAGCGCTGGAACAAGGACCCGTTCTTCAAGGATTACACGGTCCACTACACCAACCTCGCCACCATCGTCAACGAGGATTACAAAGACACCGAAGACTTGGAGGGCGTGTTCTCGGGCCTGGTCGGATACAAGGAGCCCGACTTCTGGCCCTTCAACGGGTTCCTGGGGCGCTACGACAACAAGACGTGGCAGTACGAGCGCGGGCCCAAGCCGGCCGGTCCCTCCACGGAAGAGATCATCAAGAAACGCGGGTCGTTCGACGACCTGCTCCGCTCGCTCCGGAAGGGGACGGCGAAGACCGATCCGACGCTGCAGCATCCTCGGTGCGTATTCCAGCTTCTGAAGAAGCACTACAGCCGCTACACGCCAGAGATCGTGGAGCAGATCTGCGGCTGCTCGAAGGAGAAGTTCCTCAAGGTCGCCGAAGCGCTGCTCGAGAACTCGGGGCGCGACCGCACGACCGCGTTCGCCTACGCGGTCGCGTGGACGCAGCATACCTATGGCGTGCAGATCATCAGCTGCTGCGCGCTGCTCGAGCAGCTCACGGGCAACATGGGCCGACCGGGCGGCGGCATCATGGCGCTGCGCGGCCATGCGGCGATCCAGGGCTCGACCGACGTGCCCACGCTGTACCACTCGATCCACGGCTACATGAACGCGCCGTCGGCCGTGCGGCCGCACGACACGCTGCGGGATTACATCGCCGCAGAGACGCCACCCACGGGCTACTGGGCCAACGGGCCGAAGTGGATGGTGTCCTACCTCAAGTCCGTGTACGGCGACGCGGCCACTGCCGAGAACGACTTCGGCTACGACTGGCACCCCAAGATCCTGGGCGACCACTCGCACATGGCCTGCTTCGCCGCGATGAACGAGGGGAAGATCAAGGGTGCCTGCATCGTGGGGCAGAATCCGGCCACGTCGCTCAACGGCACAGCCACGCGGCGAGCGCTGCGGCAACTCGATTGGCTGGTGGTGAAAGACAACTGGCTCACCGAGACCGCCACGCACTGGTATCTCGCCCCGGAGGTGAAGAGCGGGGAGGTCAAGGTCGGCGACATCAAGACCGAGATCTTTTTCTTCCCCTCGACGCAGATCGCGGAATACGACGGCAGCTACACCAACACGCAGCGCATGCTGCAGTGGCATTCCATGGCTGCCAAAGCGCCGGGAGATTGCCGCACCGACAGCTGGTTCTACCACAACCTGGCGAAGCGCCTGAAGAAGGCGTACGCCGGCTCGAAGCTGCCGCGTGACGAGGGCTGGAATAAGGTCACGTGGGACTTCGATCCGGACCCGGGCGAAGTACCTCTCTACCCAGGTGAGATCAGCGCCCTCAAGGTGCTGCGGGAGATCAACGGCTACATGACCGGGAATCCCAAGCAGCACCTGAAGGGGTTCGGTGAGCTGAAGGACGATGGCTCGACCACGTGCGCCTCGTGGATTTACTGCGGCTGCTTCCCCGCCTGGGATCAAAACCTCACGGCGCGACGCGAGCCGGATCCGCCCGGCGTGCCCGGCGCCCACCTCAAGTGGGGCTGGGCGTGGCCCGCCAACCGGCGCAACATCTACAACCGCGCCTCCGCGGATCTGAACGGGAATCCGTGGAGCGAGCGAAAGCGGTGGGTGTGGTGGGATCCGAACTTCGTGAACCCGCCCGATCCCAAGACCGGCAAGAAGGTGCCCAACGGCAAGTGGGTCGGGTACGACGTGCCCGACTTCACGCTGACGATGCCGCCGTCACACAAGGGCAACCCGGACGGCATCATCATGGAGCCGCTCTCGGGGACCGACGCGTACATCATGCGGCCGGAGGGCAAGGGGTGGATCTTCGTGCCCGCGGGGCTCGTGGACGGACCGTTCCCGACGCATTACGAGCCGCATGAGTCGCCGGTCCAAAACCTGTTGTACCCCAAGCAGCAGTCGAGCCCGGTCCACAAGGTCTGGTCGCAAGGGAAGCCGTGGAACCCACTCGCGGCGGCGGTGGGCGATCCGAAGTTCCCGTATGTCATCACCACATACCGCCTGACGGAACACTACCTGGCCGGCGCCATGAGCCGCTGGCTGCCCTGGCTCTCCGAGCTCCAGCCCGAGCTGTTCATCGAGCTCGGGAGGGGTCTCGCCAAGGAGAAGGGGATCAACAACCTCGACTATGTGATCATCACTACGCCGCGCAGCCACGTGCGCGCCAAGGCGCTGGTGACCGATCGCATCGGTGTGATGAAGGTGGCGGGCAAGACCATCCACCATGTCGGCATGCCGTGGCACTGGGGGTGGATGGGGCTGTCCACCGGCGACGTCGTCAATGACCTGACCGCGTGGGTCGGGGATCCCAACGTGTCGATCCACGAAGGCAAGGCGTTCGTCTGCAACGTGGAGAAGGCGTGATATGCCGGAGCCCATGGGATTCTTCACGGACACCACGGTTTGCATCGGCTGCAAGGCGTGTGAGGTCGCGTGCAAGGAATGGAACCAGCTGCCGGCCCGGAACGGGGGGGTCGGAGAGCTGAGCGGCGACAGCTACGACAACACCCGCAAGCTGGACGGCATCCACTGGCGGCACGTCCGCTTCATCGAGCAGTTCAAGGGTCCGTACGACGGCCGCTGGCTGATGATGAGCGACGTGTGCAAGCACTGCGTCCAGGCAGGGTGCCTCGAGGTGTGTCCCACCGGCGCCATCATCCGTACCGAGTTCGACACGGTGGTCATTCAGTCCGACGTCTGCAACGGATGCCGGGCCTGCATCGCCGCGTGCCCCTTCGGCGTCATCGACATCAACCCGGTATCGGGCACCGCCCAGAAGTGCACGCTCTGCTATGACCGGCTCAAGGTGGGGCTCGAGCCCGCCTGCTCCAAGGCGTGCCCCACGGACTCGATCCAGTTCGGGACGATCGCCGAGCTGCGCACGCGCGCACACAAGCGCGTCGACCAGCTCAAGGCGCAGGGCGTCAAGGCCGAGCTCTACGGCGCCGACCCGCAGGGCGCGCTCGGCGGGCTCAATTCGTTCTATCTGCTGGTCGACGAGCCCGAAGTGTACGGCCTGCCGCGGCACCCGCAGCTCCCCTCGCGGCATCTCGCCAAGAGCTCGACCTTCTCGGCGGCGAGCGCCGCCGTTTTGGGCGTGCTGGCCCTCGTCGGCCTCCGGAAGCGGCGGATGGACGAAATGGGCGGCGGGGGCGGGGGCGGGGGCGGAGGGGCAGGAGGACAGAACTGATGTCCGATACCTTCTTCAGCGGCGCCCCACATTGGACGTGGTTCATCATCCCATATTTCTTCGTGGGCGGGCTCGCCGGCGGCGCCTACTTCCTGGCGGCCCTCCTAGATTGGTTCGGACGCCCGGAAGACCGCCCCGTAGTGCGCACGGGGTACGACGTCGCTGCGGTCGGCGCGATTCTCTCGGGCCTGCTCCTGACGATCGACCTCGGTCAGCCCCTGCGCTTCTGGCACATGCTGTTCCAGTCGGCGAACTTCCCGGCCATCATGTTCAAGGGGTGGTCACCCATCTCCTTCGGAGCGTGGGGGATCCTCCTCTTCGCACTGTTTGCCGTGCTCTCCGCCCTTGGGGCGAGGGCAGAAGAGGGGCGGCTCCAGATGCCGGCACTCCGCGCTGTCGGGGGCATGGTGCGTGGTGGGGTGGCCAAGCTCGTCGCGGGTATCGGCGGCCTGATCGGGCTCTTCATCGCCGGCTACACGGGGATCCTCTTGTCGGTCACGAACCGCCCCATCTGGGCGGATAGCCCGTGGCTGGGTGCGCTGTTCCTCGCCTCGGGAGTGTCGACCGGTGCGGCGACGCTCATCCTGCTCTCGCCGAGCCGCGGCGCGACGGAACGCTCGCTCGGGTGGCTGTCGTCGTTTGACGCGAGAGCCCTCGTGGTCGAGCTGATCGTGCTCATCGCCTTCATCGTGTCGCTTGGTTCGGTCAACCGCGTCTGGGTGAGCGTGTGGGGGTTGTTGCTGCTCGTCGGCGTCGTCTGGTTCGGGATCCTGGCTCCGCTCCGGATGCACGCCAGGCGACAGCCGCTGGCCAGTGCCGCGAAGCTCGTGCTCGTCGGCGGCTTCCTGTTGCGACTCGCAACGATGCTCGCGTCCGAAGGGATCGACCGCTACCGTCTAGCAATTGGGCTATAGCATGACCCCGAGATATCGCTGGTGGTTGACGCTGACGCTGGCCGGCCTCGCAGGCTGTGCGAGCCCCGAGGCCTCGCGCGTGCGGGGGGGCGGGCCCGGCGCCGATCTGGGCAACCACGACGCCGTCACCGAATTGCACCAGGGCGCGAAGATGTATTATCGAACGCCCTGCCGCACCGTGAAGGTGAAATGCTCTGGCCCAATGCCCGCATTCGGCACGCGCGGAACGTAGAGATCCAGGAGCGGGTTGCCGCAGCCCGCCGTGAAACACCCGAGTCTGAGGTCTGGCTCGGGCTCCTCGAGGCGGCGCTGGACGAGAGTGAAGACGGCGCCACCACTTGGGAGGCCGCCGTGCCCACACCGGTGGCGGACCGACCCGTCAAGGCGCCGGTGTTGTCTCGTACCCAGGTGACGCTCGACGGGCGCGCGGCCCGGGGCTGGGTGCGCCGCCTCCTGAAGGTCACTCCCACGGTGAACCCGCGGCGAATCGACGGGCTGGCCTTGCTCGAGGCCGCCGTGTGCTACGACGACGCGCGAATCGACGCCATGGCCGCGCCGGCAGGCGCGGAGCCGCACGCCCTCCGCGTCCTCGGTCAGATGGCGGCCTTGCCCTTGCTCCAGGCGTGTGCCCGCCGGTTGGCGAGCGAGCTGCCTGCCACGTGGTGGGAGGGCTACTGCCCCCTTTGTGGCGCGTGGCCGGTCGTGGCGGAGTACGCCGGGCTCGAGCGGCAGCGTCGCTTGCGCTGCGGGCGTTGCGGGACGGGATGGGCGATCCCGCTCCTGCGTTGCGTGTTCTGTGACGAAACCGAGCACGACAAGCTCGGCTACCTCACGCCGGAGGCAGGTGAGCAAACGCGCAAAATCGAGGTCTGCCACACCTGCAAGGGGTACGTAAAGGGTGTCACGACGGTGCGCACCCTCGCCCCGTGGGCGATCCTGCTCGACGACTTGACGACGGTCCCGCTGGACGTCGCGGCGCTGGAACGGGGATACCACAGGCCCCCCCGGCCCGGGTACGCGCTGGACGCGAAGGTTGTGGAGGTTGGTGGAGGTCGTGGAGGTTGGTGGAGGCCGTGATGGACGCGCGCCCGCGCGACATCTGCGCCGAGCTGCTCGCCGCCCTCGACGCATCGGAGGGGAGACGACGGCGGCGCAAGCGGGATACGACCCCCGACGCGATCGGCCTGGCGATCAAGCGGGACCTGCTCGAGCGAGCCATCGCCGCCGACCCCGAGCCCGACGGATTCGAGGCGTGGCTCCACGAGCAGTGCCTGGCCGCCGGCGGGAGCGAAGGCGGCGTCCGGGCGATGGCGCTGTCGATCTTCGAGGAGTGGCGCCTCGCCCACGACGCGGACGCGTTCCGCGAGTGGCTGGCGCGCGGGGCACCGTCGGATGACGCACGCTCTGAGTGAAGGATCCAAACACCGGTCGTTCGCAAGGGGAAACCATGCACGTCGCGCAGATCCGAGTTGCAATTCTCTCGAGTATCCTGGTTACGATCGTCGCGTGCGGCGGCGCCGCCCGCCGCCAAGCGGCACCGGCAGGCCCGCCACCCGAGGTCGTGAAGGCGCTCCAGGTGCCCGAGAGCCCGTACTACCTCATCTATTCCCCGCCGGTCAGTTTGGCGAAGCCTCCGGATACCACAGCCCACGCGCGGAAGCCCCGGAGCTAGCGCCCCGCCGGTGGCTGGTATCGAAATCCGAAGCCTGAGAAAGCACTTCGGGGATCTCCATGCGGTCGACGGGGTGGACCTGTCGATCGACGATGGGGAGTTCCTCGTCCTGCTCGGCTCCTCCGGCTCGGGGAAGACGACCCTGCTGCGCATGATCGCCGGGCTCGAGCGACCGACCTCGGGCGAGATCCGCATCGGGGGCGAGCGTGTGGACGGCGACGTGCCCCCGCGGGCTCGCGGGATCGCCATGGTGTTCCAGAGCTACGCCCTCTACCCTCACCGCACGGTGTTCCAGAACATCGCGTTCCCGCTCGAGGCGAGCCGCGTCCCGCGGAAGCAGATCGAGGAGAAGGTGCGGTGGGCCGCGGAGATGTTCAGCATCTCCCGCTACATGGATCGTTACCCGCGGCAGTTGTCCGGCGGCGAACGCCAGCGCGTCGCCTTGTGCCGGGCCCTCGTGCGGGACCCCAAAGTCTTTCTCCTCGATGAGCCCCTCGCCAACCTCGACGCCAAGCTGCGCAACACGGCGCGGGACGACCTGAAGCGGTTCCAACGCCGGATCCAGACCACCACGGTGTACGTGACGCACGACCAGGTGGAGGCGATGGGCCTCGGCGACCGCATCGTGGTCATGGAGCGCGGCAAGGTCCGACAAATCGGAACGCCCCAAGAGGTCTACGAGGAACCGGTCGACACGTTCGTGGCGACGTTCGTGGGCCAGCCGCCAATGAACCTCCTGGAGGTGAGCGATCCGTCGCTGCCACCGCGCACCCTGCTGGGGTTTCGGCCCGAGCATTTTCTCCCCAAGGGCGTCGCCGCCGCCGGCCAGGACGTGCGGACGTTTCGGTTCGCCGTGCGACGCGTGGAATATCTGGGCTCCGATCGCTACGTCTACGGCTCGGTCGTCGAGAGCGGCGCTCCCGACGCGACGATCATCGCGAAGCTACCGGCGACCATCACGGCGGCCATCCCCGAAGGCGAGACGCACGAGTTTGCGGTGCCCCGGCGGGCGCTGCGCTACTTCGACGCCGAAACGGGACTGAGGCGCAGGCTATGACACCGCGGCGGACGCTCGCCGACCGCGAGGACGTGCTGGGCGGCGCGATGCTCGCCCCCGCACTGGCCTACGTGACCCTCCTGGTCGGTGTGCCGTTCGTGTTCGCGATCGTGCTCAGCTTCAGCGATGCGACGGCCGGAAGCCTCCATTTCGGGTGGGCCGGCCTCCGCAATTACGCCGCGATCCTCGGCGATCCGATCTTCCTGCGGGCGCTCCGCAACAGCGCCGTGGTCACGGTCGGCTCGCAGGTGCTCGTGGTCATCCTCGCGACGGCCGCCGCTCAGGTCTTCCGCGCCACCTTCCGGGGGAAGCGGTTCGCCCGCTTCGTCCTCCTCCTGCCATGGGCCGTGCCGGTCTCGCTCGCGGCGATCGCCTGGACGTGGATCTTCGACTCCACGTTCAGCGTGATCAACTGGACGCTCAAAGCGGCCGGCCTGCTCCACGGCTGGCTGTACTGGCTCGGCGATCCGGCACTCGCGCTCTTCGCCATCATCATCGTGCAGGCGTGGCGGATTTTTCCGTTCGCCACCGTGATCGTGCTCGCCGGGCTCGCGTCGATCCCCCAGGAGATCGTCGAGGCAGCGATCGTCGACGGCGCCGGGTTCTGGCGGCGGTTGCTCGTGGTCGAGCTGCCGTTGCTGATGCCGGTCGTCGCCGTCGCGGTGCTGTTCGGCGTGGTGTACACCGCGACCGACCTGGGCGTGGTGTACATCCTGACGGGCGGTGGCCCGGCCAACACGACGCATGTGCTCCCCACCCTCGCGTTCCAGCGAGGCATCCTGGGCGCCGACCTCGGGCAGGGCGCGGCGATTGCCGTGTTCCTGCTCCCGTTCCTCATCGTGGTCGCGGTCGCGATGCTGCGCCTGGCCCGCCGCGCCGAGGTGGGAGGGGGGGGGAGCGCGCGATGAAACGCGTAGCGCTGTATGTCGCGGCGCTCGGCCTCGTGGTCTTCGCCGGGTTCCCCTTCTATTGGATGGCGATCACGGCGTTCAAGCAGAACCGGGACCTCTACGTGGGCGCGTCGGTTCTGCACCACATCCCCTGGATCTTCAACGACCCGCCCACACTCGAGCACGTCAAGCTGCTCCTCGGGCAGACCGACTTTCCCCGCTGGGTCCTGAACACCCTCCTGGTCGTGGTTGCCGTGGTCGTCATCACCGTGGCCGTGGCCGTGCCGGCGGGGTACAGCCTCGCACGGCTGGTGGGTCGCTGGGGCGAGCGCCTGGGCATGGGGATCTTCTTCACCTACCTCATCCCGCCGACGCTCTTGTTCGTGCCGTTCGCGCGACTCGTCTCGCTGCTCGGCCTCCAGGACTCGTTGGGGGCGCTGATCCTGATCTATCCGACCATGACCATTCCATTTTGCACCTGGCTCGTCATGGGATTTCTGCGCTCCGTCCCCTGGGAGATCGAGGAGCAGGCGATGATCGACGGGTACAGCCGCCTCGGCGTGATCCTGAAAGTGGCGCCGCGCCTCATCGTTCCGGGGATCTTGACGGTTGTCGTGTTCACCTTCACGCTGGTACTGCAGGAATTCGTGTATGCCCTGACCTTCATCAGCTCGGTAGACAAGATGACGGTGAGTCTGGGAGTCCCGATCGCGCTGGTGCGCGGCGACGTGTACCATTGGGGGGCGCTCATGGCGGCCGCGCTGTTCACGAGCATCCCGCTCGCGATCGTCTACAACGCATTCATGGACCGCTTCATCCAGGGCTTCACCATGGGAGCAGTGAAGGGGTAGCTGCGATAGCCACCTTGTCACGCAAGGGGGGAGGTCATGCGAAAGCCATTGGCAGCTTTGTCTACGTTCGCAGTCGCCGCGGTCTTCATGCTCGGAGGTGCAGTCGCTGCTCAGGCTCAGCAGGTCGTCAAGCTGGGCGAGGGCGAGACGCTCACGATCAGCGGCTTCATCAACGGGACCCTGTTCAACGACGTCGGGTTCTTCAGCTCGTTCGGGCAGGGGCAAAACGCCGAGATTGCCGCAGCGCCCGGCGTAGCGCTCACGAGTCAGCCCGGCGTTGACCGGGCGATCTTCGACGGCGACGTCCGGAACACCCGCCTCAACTTCACCTTCAACGCCCCGGCGGTGCTCGGGAAGTGGGCCCCACGAGCCACGATCGAGGCCGACTTCTTCGGAGCGTTCAACGGTGCGGCGCCGGTTGCGCCTTTCGGGGACGAGCAGCCGCAATTCCGCGTCCGTCACGCGTTCGTTGACCTCTCGAACGGCCGCACCACCCTGCGAATCGGACAGTACTGGGCGCCGCTGTTCGGCGAGACCGCCGCCTTCATTCCCGTGTCGGTGACGCACATCGCCTTTCCGGTGGGCCTTGGCGCGAGCATGATCGGCTGGCGGTTCCCGGGCGTCTTTCTGTTTCACGACCTGACCCCCACCAACCCGCTCAAGCTCCAGCTCGAGGTCGCGGTCTTAAAGGGCTCGGGGTTGCCTGTCTCGGCCAGGGACACGAACAACGTCATCGGCAGCGGTGAGGCGTCGGGGTTGCCGCAGGTCGAGACCCGGCTCAACGCGGCCAGGAAATTCGAGAACGTGAGCTGGAACGGCTTTGTCGTGTATCACATCGACTGGAAGGACGTGAACGGCACGGGCGTCCCGGGCTCCAACATCACGGACTGGGGCGTGGAGACAGGCCAGTATATCGCCATCAGCAGTTTCACCCTGCACGGCAGCTTCTACTACGGGAAGGGCCTGGGATCACAGTTCGGCATGATCACGCAGTTTCAACCGCAGATTCGGGGCTGGGGCGCGTGGGCGCAGGCGGGCTACGACTTCACGTCCCACTGGAGCGTCTGGGCTGACTACGGGATAGATCAGCCGGACTATGCGCGGTTCAACCGCGAAACGTTAGGTACTCTCGCGCGTCAGTTGACCCACACCGGCTCGGCGCTGTTGCGGTTCCGCGCAGGGCGCTACGCCGCCGGCCTGGAGTATTTCCGGAACGTGACCCGGTGGAACACAGGCGTCACGAGCGCTGACCAGTACGCGCTCAGCGCGCTGTACACACTCTGAGGAGAGCGGGCGCGCAGCGGAGCGCATGGCGCGCTTCGCTGCGAGCCTGGCGCGGTAGATCGGATCAGGGAGCTCGTTCCGGAGAACGTGTCCTGAGGGAGACCCGCACGTGGTCGACCCGTCCGCTGTGAAACGCCCGCGCGAGCCTGCGGCGATCCGGCTCGGTCTTGCGATCTCGGACTGGACCGAGCGCTGGTTCCCGGATGCGTTCGTCTTCGCCCTCGTGGGGATCCTGGTCGTGTTCGTCGCCGGCCTCCTCCTGGGACGGAGTCCCGCGCAGATGACGCGCTACTTTGGGGGTGGCTTCTGGACGCTCATCCCCTTCACGATGCAGATGGCGCTCATCGTCATCTTCGGCTACGTCGTCGCGTCGTCACCGCCGGTCTATCGTCTCGTACAGTGGCTCGCCACCATCCCCAAGACACCGCGGACCGCGGTCGCGTGGATCGCCCTGTTCGCCACGATCTCGTCGCTCCTGTCGTGGGGGTTCAGCCTCGTGTTCAGCGGGCTCCTGGTCCGCGAGGTGGTGCGGCGCGTCCCGCAGACCGACTACCGCGCCGCGGGCGCCGCCGGCTACCTCGGGCTCGGCAGCGTCTGGGCGCTCGGCCTGTCGTCGTCCGCAGCGCTGCTGATGGCGACCAAGGGATCGATTCCCGCTTCGCTGCTGCCAATTTCGGGCGTGCTGTCCCTATCGCAGACGATCTTCCTCTGGCAGAGCATCGTCACGGCCGTGGTCCTCATAGCGGTTTCCGTGCTGGTCGCCTATGTGACGGCGCCGGACGGCCGGACGGCGCGTACGGCGGAGAGCTACGGTATCCGCCCCGAGCCGCTGGAGATCCGCACCCCGGCGCGGCAGCGCCCCGGCGAATGGCTGGAATACAGCCCCCTCCTGACGATTCTCATCGTGATCGTGGGGGTCGTCTACCTCGTGCAGCTGTTCGCCTCGAAGGGCGGCGGGATCGCAGCGGGAATCGCGCAGGCGCTCGACCTGAACACCTACAACTTCATCTTCCTGCTCGCCGGCCTGCTGCTGCACTGGCGGCCGCGGCGGTTCCTCGAGGCCGTCACGCGATCCGTCCCCGCGACCGCGGGCGTGCTCATCCAGTTCCCGTTCTATGCCGGGATCTTCGGCATGATCACCGGTACCGCGAGCGACCCGTCGCCGATCTCACAGTGGCTCGCCGGGCTGTTCGTCCGGGTTGCGGACGCGAACGGGTATCCGATCCTGGTGTCGATCTACTCGGCCGTGCTCGGCCTGTTCGTGCCCTCCGGCGGCAGCAAGTGGGTGATCGAAGCGCCCTATCTGCTCCAGGCCGCAACTGCCCTGAAGGTGAACCTCGGCTGGGTGGTGCAGATTTACAACGCCGCGGAGGCTCTCCCGAACCTCATCAACCCGTTCTGGATGCTCCCCCTCTTGGGACTCCTCGGCGTTCGCGCGCGCGATCTCGTCGGCTACGCGGCGGTGCAGCTCCTCGTGCACCTTCCGGTGGTCTTGTTTCTGATGTGGCTCTTCGCGCGAACCCTGGCCTACGTCGCGCCTGTGGTACCGCCGTGACGCCTTGCGGCGACGGAGTCACGAAGCAACTTTGTCCCGCCATGAACGGCCGATGGAGCCGCACACACGGAGGAAGGTCCATGACCAAGCGTAGGGGAATCGATCGGCGCGAGTTCGTAACGACGACCGGGGCGGCCGTCGCCGCCGCGGCGCTCGGTCCCACCATCTGGATCAAGCGCCCGCAGAAGACATTGAAGCTCCTCCAGTGGAGTCACTTCGTGCCGTCCTATGACGTCTGGTTCGACAAGTACGCCAAGGACTGGGGCACCGCGAAAGGCGTCGAGGTCACCGTCGACCACATCGCCTTGGCCGATCTGGGGACGCGCGCCAATGCCGAGGTCGCAGCGCAGCAGGGGCACGATCTGTTCCAGTTCTTGTCGCCGCCGGGGGCGTTCGAGCCACAGGTGCTCGACATGGCGGACGTCGTGAAGGAAGCCGAAAAGCAGAACGGCCCGCTGCTCGACCTGTGCAAGCGCAGTACCTACAACCCGGTAACGCGAAAGTGGTTCGGCTTCAGCGACAACTACGTGCCCGATCCCGGCGATTACCTGAAGTCGTTCTGGACCGAGATCGGCATGCCGGATGGCCCGGTGACGTGGGAGGACCTGGTCAAGGCGGCTCCACTGATCAAGGCCAAGCACCCCGAGATCCAGATCCCGATCGGGATCGGGATGTCGCAGGAGCTGGACTCCAACATGGCCGCCCGCGCCATGCTGTGGTCGTTCGACGGGTCGATCCAGGACGCGAACGAGAACGTCGTCCTCAAGTCCGATCACGCGCTCGAGGCCCTGGAATTCGGCGTGCGCCTGTTCAAGGCGGGCATGAACCCATCGGTGATGAGCTGGAATGCCGCATCCAACAACCAGGCGCTCAACGCCCGTCAAACGGGCTACATCTTGAACTCCATCTCCGCCTACCGCACGGCGCAGGACAACAAACTCCCGGTGGCGGACGACACGTTTTTCGTGCCGGCGCTCAAGGGGCCGCGCGGCACCGGATGGGCGAGCGAACACGTGATGGGGATCTACGTGATCTGGAAGTTCGCGCAGAGCCCGGACGTCGCGAAGCAGTTCCTGATCGATCTCATCGGTCACTACCGCGACGCCGTGCTGGGCAGCAAGCTATACAACTTCCCGTCATACACGGGATCGGTCGCGGACCCGGGAGTGCCCGTGGCGCAAAAGGTGGCGTCGGGCAACAAGTGGCTCGAGCAGGTGACGGCGAACGACCCGTTCGGCTCGAACCCGCCGTCCAAGCTCAAGCCGATCAGCACGGCGCTCCAGTGGGCGACGAACATCGGACACCCGGGACCCGCCAACCCCGCCGAAAGCGAGATCTTCGACACGTTCGTCCTGCCGACCATGTTTGCCAACGCGGCGACCGGACGGATGAGTGCGAAGCAGGCCCTGGACGAGGCGCACCAGCAGGCCAAGAAGATTTTCGAGAAGTGGCGCGTCAAGAAGCTGGTCGCGGGAGGGTCAGCCGACCGGTAGGTCGATGACGACAACCGCTCTGCCCGCTGCCCGCGCCGCCGGCCGCGCGGCGGCGCTCCCGTGGTACGTAGCCGCCGCGCTCGTCGCCGCGACGAGCGCCAAGGTCGGCGTCATTTGGGACATCTCCTGGCACCGGTCCATCGGCCGCGACACGTTCTGGACCCCCGCCCATATGGCGATCTACCTGGGCGGGGTGCTCGCGGGCCTCGCGTGCGGCTCCCTCGTGCTGAAAACGACCTTCGCGGGCACGCCCGAGGATCGTGGGGCAAGCGTCCGATTCTGGGGATTTCGCGGGCCGCTCGGCGTCTGGATGAGCATCTGGGGCGCCTTCGCGATGATCACCTCGGCGCCGTTCGACAACTGGTGGCACAACGCCTACGGCCTCGACGTGAAGGTGCTGTCGCCCCCCCACGTGCTGCTCGCGCTCGGCATTTGGGCGATCCAGCTGGGCGCGCTGTTCTTGGTGCTCTCGCTCCAGAACCGCGACCCGGCGGAAGAACCACCGCGCCTCTATGGTCTCCTCGCGGCGTACATGATCGCGATTCTCCTGCAAAACGTGGCAACGATCGGGATCGAGCAGGTCGGCTTTGCCAACCTCGCCCACAACGCGGTCTACTATAAGGTGGCCGCCGGCGGGGTGCCCTTCCTGCTCGTCGCGGCCGGGCGCGGCATCCGATTGCGCTGGCCGACCACGACTGCCGCCGCGTGCTACATGGCGTTCTCGCTCGTGCTGATCTGGATCCTGCAGCTCGCGCCGGCGACGCCCAAGCTCGCCCCGGTCTTCAACCCCGTGACCCACCTGATCCCACCGCCGTTCCCGCTGCTGCTCGTGATTCCGGCCGTGGCGATCGATCTCGTGATGCGCCGGATGGGCCGGAATCGCGATTGGCGGCTGTCCGTGCTGCTCGGAGTCGCGTTTCTTGCGACGTTCTTCGTGACCCAATGGTTCTTCACCGAGTTTCTACTCGGTCCCCACGCACGGAACTACTTTTTCGGCGTGGACCAGTGGGACTACTCGAGCCGGCTTGGGCCATGGCGCTACCGCTTCTGGCGCGCCGACACGAACCCGGTGACTCCGACCGCGCTGGCCATCGCCGCAATCCTCGCCGTTGCATCCGCGCGAATCGGCTTGTGGTGGGGGAACTGGATGGCCAGGCTGCGGCGATGACGGGTCGCGGAGTGCGGCTCGCCGTGGTCGGTGCCATCTCCCTGGTCGCATCGGCGCACGTCGGCAGTCCCGACACCTATTTCGAGGGCACGGCCGGCCCTTACCCCGTTCGGGTGATCGTGCGCAGCCCCGGCGTGGTCCCCGGGCTCGCCCAGATCACCGTGCGCCTGCTCGCCCCTCAAGAGGTGCGGCGGGTCCTCGTCCTCCCAGTCTACTGGGACCCGCGGACCGCCGCGCCGCCACCGCCGGACGTCGCCGAGCGGGTTCCCGGAGACTCGACCCTATACAGCGCCGCGCTGTGGCTGATGACCGGCGGATCGTACGGCGTACAGGTCACCGTGGAGGGTGCGGTCGGGTCGGGCACCGCGCTCGTACCGGTCATGGCGGTCGCCACCCGCCGTCTCGCGCTCGACAAGCCGCTCGGCGCAGCCCTCCTCGCACTGACTGCGTTCCTTTTCATCGGGGCGGTGACGCTGGTCGGCGCAGCGGTGAAGGAGAGCGGGCTCGAGCCCGGCGTCCCGCCGGACCGGCGACGCACCCTCCGCTCGCACGTGGCGATGGGCGTGGCGACCGTGGTCCTCGCCCTCGCCCTCCTGGGCGGGCGGAGATGGTGGAACGGCGTGGACGCCGCGTACCGCACCGGCCTGTTCCAGCCGCTGCACGCGACGGCCACCTTGCGGACGAACGGCGGCGCCCGCGTGCTGCGCCTCGCGATCGACGACACGTCATGGACCAACCCCAAGCGGCAATGGACGCCGCTCATCCCGGACCACGGGCACCTCGTGCATCTGTTTCTCGTGCGCGATTCCACGCTCGCGGGGTTCGCCCACCTCCATCCGCTGCCGCTCGATTCGATCACGTTCGAGAGCAACCTGCCTCCGCTCGAGTCGGGTCGCTATCGCCTCTACGCCGACATCGTCCACGAAAGCGGGTTTGCGCAGACGCTCGTCTCCATGGTCGACATTTCGAGCGCTGGCGGTTCGTGGCGGCCATCCGACGCGGACGACGCCTGGACGGCGGAGAACGGGCAACGGGCAACGGGCAACGTCGTGACATTGCAGGACGGCTCGACCATGACGTGGGAGCGCGGTGATGCACCGATCCGCGTCGACCACGACGCGCCGCTGCAATTCGTCGTTGCGGATCCGAAGGGGCAGCCGGTGACCCTCGAGCCCTATATGGGCATGGCGGGTCACCTCATGCTCGCCCGCACCGATGGGGCGGTGTTCGTCCATCTGCATCCCGCCGGCACGGTCTCACTCGCCGCGGCCGAGACCTTCGCGCTGCGCCAGCCAGGGGACACGGTACGGGGGGCGCTCGGAAAGCGATTGACGGCGATGGAAAAGGGGAGCGGGGAGCAGGGAGCTGGACCTGGCGGTGCGTCAGGGATGCCCGGTGCACATGGGGGGGAACCGCTCCCCGCTCCCCGCTCCCTGTCCTTCCCCTACGCGTTCCCCCAGCCGGGACCCTACCGTCTCTGGGTGCAGGTAAAGCGAAGCGGTCGAATCTTGACCGGGGTATTCGACGTCGAGGTTCGGCCCGCCAGTTAGCGAACGGTGAGCCGGACCGGGTAGCGCACGCTGCCATCCGGAGCCTTGATCGCCACGTCGAGTGAGTCCAGGTCCCACATCACCATCGTCACGAGATCCGTGCCGGTCGCGAACGTCCGGAGATCCATCGCCGACAGGCCGGGTTCCTTGATGGCGTGGCCCTCGGCGTCGGCACGGTAGGGATGAGTATGGAAGGTGCCCACGAGTTGTTCCACGCTGTCGCAGTTCCCCGCCACCGCGAACTGCAGCTGCTTCAGGTCGGATGCCTCGAGCAACCGCCGCACGAAGAGCGTGTCGCCTGCCACGTCGCCGACCAGGCAGCCCAGATACTCCCGCTGCGTCGGCGTGCCGGTGCCGAGGAGCTGGGTCAGCGTGTTCTGCCCGGCGAGCTCGTCCCAGTGCCGGTTGTTTGAGACCCACAGCGCGCTCATGAGACCGCGGAGATCGGCTGACAGCAGGACAACGGAGAAGACGGGAGAGCGCCGAGCGGAGGGTACCGCTCCCCGCTCCCCGCTCCCAATGAGCCAGACGGCGAAGACGGCTAGCAGGAGCTTCATTTCTTTTGCCTCGCGTACATCCCCACCAGCTGCGTCGTCCCGAGCGTGTGTCCGCGCATGGCGGCCTCCACATCGTGCTTTTGGACGCCGGCCTTGAGCCTCAAAGGCGCGTCGAGCGCGTACAACTTGAAGAAGTAGTGATGCGGAGGCCCGGGTGGTGGGCAGGGACCGCCGTAGCCCACGCGACGGAAATCGTTCCGCCCCTGAAGCGCTCCGCCCAAGTCCGGCAGGGCCTCCGTCTTCGCGACGCCCTCCGGGAGTCGGTTTACCGTGGCGGGAAGGTTGTAGAGGACCCAGTGCACCCAGGTGCCCGCCGGGGCATCGGGATCGTCGGCGATCAGCGCAAACGCAGCGGTACCGCCCGGGACGCCGCTCCAGGCGAGGGGAGGGGACACGTCGCCGCCGTCGCAGGTGTGGCGGCCGGGGATGGGGGCCCCGTCCTGGAACGCGGAACTGGTGATCGCGAAGGTCATCCCTCCCTCAGGGGTTCCTGCCACGGTCAAGGGGACTGCCAGGATCCACAGATGATACGCAGTGCGGGGACCCATGTTCAATCTTACCAGAAAGCCAAACCCGGGGCTCGAACTGCTCCCCGGGTTGACTGGTCGGGTGAAGTGGGCCGTCGACACTTCGACCGCGACCTGACGGGCGTGAAGCTACGGTAACGGTCGGGAGCGTGGGTGGACCCGGAGTGCGGAGGGTGTCAGAGAACGGTCAGAGCGCGGGCCCGCCGCACCGGCCGCGAGTAGCTTGAAACTCCAGCGAATCCGGTGCATTTCTGTCCCAGAGGTTTATGAGCCTCGCCCCTCGTCCCCCGCGACCGCGCGGCGTCTTCATCGCCGCCTTGCTGCTGCTCACGCTCGCGCTAGCCGGGGCACTCGCGTTGCAGGCGTACCGGAATTTCCTCGGGCACAAGGCCACGGCCGAGCGGGTGCTGCACGACTATGCGCGACTCGCCGCCGCCCGGTTCGCCAACCGGACGGAGATGAGCTTCTATTACGACGCGTTCTCACCGGCCGCGGACGCGCTGATGCGCGTCAAGGCCGGCGATCCGAACGTGCCCCTCCCGCCGCCCAGCCGGCTACCCGCGACGACCCAGCCGCACGCCCCGGACTTCCTCAAGCTCGCCCACTACACCTTTCGCTACGACCTGCGCAGCGGGCGCCTTGAGACGAGCGGGGCTGCTCCCTCAACTCTGGTGCGCAAGTGGCTGCGAGATACCCTGCCGGTGCACAGCCGGACCGTGTACGACCCGAAGGAGAAGGTAGGTGCGATCCTGCAAACGGTGGACGCGGCGCCACGCGCCATCGTCTACACCGTGGTTAAAGACAAGGTTGGGACGCCGCGGACCATAGTCGGACTCGAGGAGGACCTCCACACCCTCGAGCCGCTGTACACGGCAGAGAACGACCAGTATCCGATGTTGCCCAAAGCGTTGACCGGCGGCGTGACGGAGGATTCGTTCAGCTCCGCCATCGTGACCGAGGCGAACGGCGTGGAGCTGTACCGCACGCCGGTGCAGTACGCGCCTACCTTCGCGGCACAGGACTCCTTCGAGCACCCGATGATGGGTGGCATTCGGGTTAAGGTGGCGCTCCGACCCGATGTGGCTCCGAAGCTCGCGATCGGCGGCATGCCGCGCTCGAACTTGCCCATGCTGCTCTCCTTGCTGGCGGTGACCGCGGGCCTGGTCGTGATGGCGCTGCTGCAGCTGCACCGCGAGAACGAGCTCTCGCGTCTGCGCGTAGACTTCGTGTCCGGCGTGTCGCACGAGCTGCGCACGCCGCTGGCCCAGATCCGCATGTTCTCCGAGACCCTGCTGCTCGGCCGCGTGCGGTCGGAGACGGAGCAGATGCGCTCGCTCGAGATCATCGACCAGGAAGCCCGCCGCCTCACCCACCTGGTCGAGAACCTGCTGCACTTCTCGCGGTCGGAGCGCCAGATCGCGCGGCTCTCCCCTGCCCCCACCGCGCTCGCCCAGCTCGTGCGCCAGACGGTCGAGGCGTTCACCCCGCTCGCGGCGGCGCGCGGCGTCGTTCTCGCGACCGAGCTGCACGACGGGCTCGTCGCCCCGGTGGACGCAGATGCGCTCCGCCAGATGCTCCTCAATTTGCTCGACAACGCGGTGAAATACGGCTCCGAAGAGCAGACCATCACCGTGGGGTTGCGCGCGAGCGAACGGGGGCGGCGGGCGCGTATCTGGGTGGACGACCAGGGACCCGGCATCCCGGCGGCCGACCGGGAGCGGATTTGGGACCGGTTCTGGCGACTGGAACGCGACCGCGGCTCGGCGGTGGCCGGGACCGGCATTGGCCTCTCCGTGGTGCGAGAGCTCGTCGCCCTGCACGACGGCCGCGTCTGGGCGGAAGACGCGCCCGGGCGCGGGGCCCGTTTCGTGATCGATCTGCCGCTCATGCCGCAAGCCGAGGACGCCCCTGAGGGCGAGCATGAGCGCGCCGACGCCGGAGTCACCGCGTGAAGCGGATCCTCGTCGTCGAGGACAATCCCGACCTCGCCTACGGGCTGCGCAACAACCTCGAGATAGAAGGCTACGACGTCGATGTCGTGGAGGACGGGACGCAGGGCCTCGCGCGCGCGCGAAGCGGCGGGCCCGATCTCATCATTCTCGACCTGATGCTCCCCGGCATGGACGGGTACCGCGTGCTTCGCGCGCTGCGCGACGAGGGTCGCCGCATGCCGATCCTCATTCTCACGGCTCGGGGCGAGGAGGCCGACAAGGTCCGCGGGCTCCGCCTCGGCGCCGATGATTACGTGACCAAGCCGTTCGGCGTGCTGGAGCTGTTGGCCCGGGTGGAGGCGCTGCTGCGTCGCACCGCGCCGCCGGGGGACGGCGCGGGCCCGCCCGAGCGATTCGGCGTGATCGAGGTCATCCCCGCGTCGCGGTCCGTGCTCAAGAACGGCAAGACGGTCCCGCTCACCCCCAAAGAGTTCGACCTGCTGCTGGCGCTGATCCACCGGGACGGCGCCGTCGCCACGCGTATGGAGCTCCTCACCGAGGTGTGGGGCTACAGCGCGGCGGTATTGAGCCGCACGGTGGACACGCACGTCGCGGAGCTCCGCCGGAAGCTCGAAGGGGACCCCGCCGCTCCGAAGCACATTCTCACCGTCCGCAAGGCGGGTTACCGCCTCGAGAGGTGAGGCGCATCGTACCACTCCTCGGGCTGCTCGCGGCCGGTGTGGGTCGGGCACCCGCCCAGGCGAGCTCCGATACGACCGTCACCGCCGAGGGGTTCGTCGAGCGAACCGACTCTGGAGGTTGGGAGATCATGCTCCCGCAGCCGCTGACGGTGGCGGGTCGACAGGTGAATCTCCTCACGGCCCGCGGCAAGGTCGGTCCCTATTCCCGGCTGCAAGACCGGTACGTGAGGGCGGTTGGGCGGGTGCGGCTCGCGCCGGGAGAGGCGGCCTTCGAGGTCACGCATGTGCAGGAGGTCGAGCCCGAGGGCACCGGTCGCTCGGAGATCCATCCCTCGTTCGACCAGACCGCCATCATCACGCTGTCCGCCATCCCCGACCGATTCGTGTGGCGGCTGCCCGACGGGCGATGGAGCGGCGTCCAGCCCCTGCTCGTGTACACGGTCCTGAACCACGGTCAATCCGAGCTCGACTTCATGTTTCGGACGAACGACATCCTCTGCGTACAAGTACGCCCTCAGGATGGGGGGACGCCCTGGCAGATCTCGATCCCCGCCCCCACCCGTAACCAGGAGCGGATCGTGATCGAGCTGGGAGGCGTCTACCGGCAATTCGTCCCGCTTCCTCCGGACGCCGCCCCCCGGCCCGGTCGATACACGGCGCGGGTGACACTGTGCGGGATCGCGGACTACACCGCGGAAACCCAACTCGTCGTCGGAACGCCCTGACACGGAGCGAGGTCCAATGCTCTCTTTCCTGTACGCATGGCTGACCCTCAACCAGGGCACTCCGCCGAGCGGCCGCGCCATCGTCGCCGCCATGCATGACCGCTACGTGGGCAAGTGGTACCGGACGCTCACCTTTGTGCAACGCAATACCGCGACCGCGCCCGATGGGGTGACCGAGCACTCGACATGGCTGGAGTACGCGGCGCTACCTGGGCGGCTCCGAATCGAATTTCAGCCGCGGGACTCAGGGGGAGGGGGAGGCGTGCTGTTCGTGCGAGACTCCCAGTTCGTGTTGAAAGCGGGCCGGCTCGCGAGCGCGACCGCCTTCGTACACCCGCTTATGGTGCTCGGCTTCGACGTGTACTTCGATCCCGCGGAGCGATCCGCCGCGCGGCTCGAGCAGCTGGGCTTCGATCTCGCGACGGTGCATGAGGACACATGGGAGGGGCGCCCCGTCTACATCGTCGGCGCCGCGTCCGGTGACCGGCACGGGCGGCAGTTCTGGGTGGACAAGGAGCGGCTGGTGTTCGTGCGGCTGCTGGAACCGGCGCAGCGCGACACCACCCGCACGAGCGACATACGCTTCAACGACTATCGTCCGGCCGGCGACGCGTGGCTCTCGGCAGAAGTGGCGTTCCTGGTGGACGGCAAGCAGCGCTGGCTCGAGCAATACACGGAGATCCAGACCGGCACGGCGCTCCCCGACTCACTCTTCGATCCTCGCCGCTGGGCGCCGCGAAAAGATTGACCGCGTAGGGCTGTCGCGGAACCACGGGGCCTTGTACTGTTCCCGCACATGGCCGCCCATTCGACGCCGGGAAAATACTCGGTCGGGCTCGTCCAGATGACGATGTCCGCCGATCCGGACGCAAACCTGCGGCACGCGATCGCGAAGGTAGCCGAAGCCGCCGCCGCTGGCGCGAAGGTCGTCTGCCTGCCAGAGCTGTTTCGATCACGCTACTTCGCCCAGACCGAAGACGCTCGCGTGTTCGATCTCGCCGAGCCGGTCCCCGGACCGAGCACGGACGCGCTCGGGAAGGCGGCGAAGCAGGCGGGGGTGGTCGTCATCGCGCCCGTCTTCGAGCGCCGGGCTCCCGGACTGTACCACAACAGCGCCGCGACGATCGACGTCGATGGGCGGGTGGCGGGCGTGTACCGCAAGATGCACATCCCGGACGACCCGGCCTACTACGAGAAATACTATTTCGCGCCCGGCGACCTCGGGTTTCGCGCGTTCGACACGGGCGTGGGACGAATCGGGACGCTCGTGTGCTGGGACCAGTGGTATCCCGAGGGAGCTCGCCTCACCGCGCTGCAGGGCGCGAATATCCTCTTCTACCCGACGGCGATCGGCTGGCACCCGCAGGAAAAGGCGGCGCACGGCGCCGAGCAGCTCGACGCCTGGCGCACCATTCAGCGAGGCCACGCGATTGCGAATGGCTGCTACGTGGCCGCGGTGAACCGGGTCGGACACGAGACCCCGGCCGGCGGGAACGGAGATGGAATCGAGTTCTGGGGCTCCTCGTTCCTCGCCGATCCGTTCGGCGCGATCCTCGCGGAGGCCCCGGCGGACCGCGAAGCGATCGTCGTGGCGGAGGTGGATCTCGCGCGCATCGAGGAAGTCCGCCGCGGCTGGCCGTTCCTGCGGGACCGCCGGATCGACGCCTACGGAGGGATCACGAGCCGGTTCCTCGACGACCGCTCGTAGTGGCGGAGACGCCCGCGGGCCTCGGCTTCCGCGTGCCCGCCGAGTGGGAACCGCATCACGCCACCTGGATCGGCTGGCCGCACAACGCCAGCGATTGGCCGGGCAAGTTTGGCTCTATCCCCTGGGTGTACGGAGAGATCGCGCGCGCGCTCGCCCGGGGAGAGCTCATGCGGATCCTGGTCAATTCCGCCGACCACGAGCGCCGCGCCCGACGCGTGCTCGCGCAGGTGGGCGTGGGGTCCGACCGCCTCGAGTTCTTCCGCTTCGCGACAAACCGCGGCTGGACCCGCGATTTCGGGCCCATCTTCGTGCGCCGGGCCGGCCCTCCCGCCGCGCTCGCGATCGCCAAGTTTCGATTCAACGCCTGGGCCAAGTACTCCGATTGGAAGCTCGACGATCGCGTGGCCGAGCGCGTCGCGTCGCGGCTCAAGCTGCGGCTGTTTCGGACCGAGCCGCGGGAGTTCGTGCTCGAAGGTGGCAGCATCGACGTCAACGGGCGCGGCACCCTGCTCACCACAGAAGAGTGCCTGCTCGACCCTGTCGTTCAGGTCCGGAACCCCGGCTTCGGACGTGCCGAAATCGAAGCGGTGCTCAAGGACCAGCTCGGGGTAGCCAACATCTTGTGGCTCGGAAAGGGAATCGTGGGAGACGACACTCACGGACATGTGGACGACCTGTGCCGCTTCGTCGATCCTCGGACGGTTGTGCTGTGCCGCGAGACCGACGTGAAGGACGCCAACTATCGCGCCCTCGCGGAGAATCGTGAGCGACTCGCCGGCATGCGGCTCGAAGATGGAAGCAAGATCGAGGTGGTAAATCTGCCCATGCCGGGGCCGGTGTACTTCGACGGCCGGCGGCTACCGGCGAGCTATGCCAATTTCTACATCGCGAACGCGGCGGTGCTTGTGCCCACATTCAACGACCCCAAGGATCGTACGGCCCTCGGCATTCTGACCGAACTGTTCACGGACCGGCCCGTCATTGGGATTCACGCGGTGGATCTGGTGTGGGGGCTCGGGACTCTGCACTGCGTTACACAACAGGAACCAGAGGTCCGTCCACAGTGAGTTGTCCCATGGTGTGATCCTGCGATTGCTTGCGATCGCATCCATCATCGAATCGACCCACGCCGGACCATTTTCTTGCAACTTGAGGCTGACAACCGCTTGCGACTTGGCGTCTGGCAACTAGACTGAGGACTATGTCCACTGCCACTGACCGCTTTGGCCTCTCGTCAATCGGCCAAATCTTCGTCCGCGCCCGGAATCTCGACCGCGCCATTCGCTTCTATCGCGACATCCTCGGCATGCCCTTGCTCTTCCAGGCGCCGCCGCAGATGGCCTTCTTCCAATGCGGCACAATCAGCGTCATGCTCGGTGTGCCGGAACAGGCAGAGCTCGACCATCCCTCCTCCATCATCTACTACCTCGTGCCCGATATCACCGCGGCCCACACGACGCTGCGCGACCGCGGGGTCGAGTTCGCCACCGAGCCTCACCTCGTGCACCGGGCGCCGGATCATGACCTCTGGCTGGCGGAATTTCGGGACTCGGAAGGCAACGTCCTCGCTCTGATGTCACGCAAACCGCGGGCGTAACCCGCGTCCTGGCTCGGGCTTCCAGCCCTGGGTATCGTTCGAAGAGCCACCCGCCGGAGCCCGATCCAGTGAACTCCCTTCGCAAGCGCATCATCGTTGTCAGCCTGCTCGCGGCCGCGTGCCGCGCCGGTCCGCCGCGCGCAGAGCTCCCCCCTACTCCCGGTGTCGCTCCCTCCGACACGAGCTGCACGCTCGCCGCCAGCACGGTGGTGTCTCGCGACACGGTGACGCTCGCCGTCACCGCACCCGTCGATCCGGCACACGCACCCGCCCCCAGGAACGACGCAGAGCGACTCGTGTTCGCGCAGCTCTACGAGTCGCTGCTCCGGGTGGACTGCCAGGGGCGGGCGTTGCCCGCCTTGGCCAGGTCCTGGTCGCAAGACGGGGACCGCTGGACGTTCGCGCTGCGTGAAGGCGCGCGCTTCTGGGATGGCGCACCGGTGACCGCAGTCGACGTGGTGGCCGCGTGGCGCTCGCGCGACTCGGGACTCGCGCGCGTCGTCACGATCGCCGACGACCACACCCTCTCCGTGGGAAAACGTGCTGGCGGACCTGACATGCCGCTCGAGCTGTTCGCCGACCCCGCGCTCGCCGTCACGAAGCCCGCGCCCGGCGGGGGTTGGCCGATCGGGACCGGGCGCCTCTGGTTGACGGGCGCGGAGGCCGGAACGCCGGACCTGCTCGTGGCGCGGCCCGTGGGGCACGGGGGGCCGGGGGGGCCGGGGGGGCGGGGGGGGCTGCCAGTCGTCAAGATCACCTCTACGCCGCCCGACGGCGCCCGCGACGCGCTCGACGGCGGAGCGGACATGCTCGTGGTCGATGACCCGGCCACGCTGGAGTATGCCGCGCGACTGCGCGGCTACACCGATGCGCCCCTCGAATGGAGTCGGACCTACGTGCTGCTGGTCCCCGCAGGGGAACGCGCGGGGGTCGGCGATCTCCGGTTGGAGAGCCTCAGGGAAGCCGTGCATGGCGACGCGCGACCGGCGGAAGAGTCCGACGAGAAGGGGCACCCGTGGTTCACCGAGCTGGCGCGCTGCGGGCTCGTGGGAGGACGCGACGCGGTCGAGGCGGGGGCCAGGCGCCGGCGCATTGTCTACAATCAAGCCGACCGGAGCGCGGCCGATCTGGCCGCGCGCCTGGTGGGGCTCGGTGTGCTCGGGCGCGGGACTGCCGCCGCAGGCCTCCCGGCAGCGGCGTTCGAGTCGGCGCTCCGTGCCGGCGGCGACGCAGGTTACGTGCTCGAGCTCCACGCGCGGGTCTATGACGCTTGCCGCGCCGCCGCGGTCGAGCTGCCCCCGTGGAGCTCCGCGGGGAAGGTGGTGCCGCTCCTCGACGTACGCTCGCACGCCGTGCTCCGGCGCGCCCTCCCGCGTCTGTGGAGCGACTGGGACGGCACGCTGCGATTCGCCTCTCCCACCGCCTCCCCATGACGTTCCGCGCGCGCCTGCTCGTGGGGTTTGGAGCGGTCGTGCTCGTGCCGCTCATCATTTTCGGGCTGCGCGTCCGGACGGTGATGGCCGACCGCCTGACCGCGGCCTACCAGCAGCGGGTTACATCGCTCGTCGCCGTGATTCAAGCGGACCTGGACCAGCAGAGTGCGGGCGTCGCGACCCGGTTGGCCGCGCTCAAGGACGCGGTCGCCTCGGATAACCGCTTCCGGGCAGCGGTGCTTCAGGGCGGCGACCGGAGCTACCTGCTCGACTATGCCGGCAACGCGATGCGACTGGCTGGCCTCGCGATGCTGCAGATACAGGACGACGAGGGGCGGATCGTGAGCTCGGGCCACTTTCGCAACGAGTATGATCAGCTGGAGCCGGACCTGCCTCGGCTGCTGGCGGCCGCGGGAGGCACGGCGCTCGTCCGGGCGCGCACGCCCGAGGCACCGTTTCTGGCCCTCGCGCGCCTCGATTCGCTCCGGCTCGGTGGGCGCCGCTTTACGCTCGTGGGTGGGATCGGCGTCGATTCCAGCTTCCTGGCGCGCCTGACGCCCGATTCCGAGCTGACGATCGCCGTGACCGTCCCGCCCGACAGCGCGACGTGGGCCGATCCGGCGACCCAGGTCGTGAGCACCTTGACGCGACCCTTCGTGGCGGAGGGCGACTCCGCCCGGCTCCTCCCGGCGCGCATCGTGGTCACCCACTCGCTCGCCTCTCTGACCGCGCGGCGTCGCGCTTTCGTTTCTGGTCGCTGTCGTCGCGACCGGCGCGATCGCGTCGCTTCTCGCCGCATGGCTCTCGACGCGCATCAGTCGCCCTCTCACTGCCCTTGCCGCGAAGACCGCGGAGGTCGATGTGGACCGTCTCGACGTGGCGTTCGAAAGCGATCGCGCGGACGAGATCGGAACCCTGACGCGGCTCCTCGGGGCGATGACGGAACGGTTGCGGGCGGGCGCGGCGCGCTTGCGGGAGGCCGAGCGCCGGCTCGCGGTCGGTGACCTCGCCCGTCAGGTGAACCACGACATCAAGAACGGCTTGATCCCCATTCGGAACGTCTTCCGCCATTTTGCGCAGGCCGCGGGTGAAGGCCCGGACCGGCTCGCCGCGGCGTTCCGCGAGCGGCAGCCGACGGTGGAGTCGAGCATCTCCTACCTTGAGAGCCTCGCCGGCAATTACGCCCGGCTCTCCCCGCAGCCTACCGGCGAGCCGTGCGACGTGAACGCTGTCGTACGGGAAACCGTCAGCCGTCTGGGCGATACCGGGCGGGCCGAGGTCCGGGTCGAGCTCGCCGACGCACTCGGGCCGGCGCGGGCGGATCCCCTGGTGGTGCGCCGCATTCTCGAGAATCTGATCGGCAACGCCCTCGACAGTCTCGCCGCGGGCGCCGGACGTGTGAGCGTATCCACCAGACCCGTCGATGGAGGCGCGAGCGGGTCTGGTGTCCGTATCACGGTCGCAGACACCGGCAAGGGAATGACCAAGGAACAGCTGAATCGCGCCTTCGACGACTTCTACACGACCAAACCCGGCGGCACGGGGCTGGGGCTCTCGATCGTCCGACGCCTGGTGCTCGACGCGAGCGGCGCCCTGCGAGTGGAGACCCAGCCGGGCGCGGGCAGCAGGTTCTTCGTCGATCTCCCCGGAGCGAGCGCGTGACCACGCTGCTGGTCGTCGATGACGTGGTGGCGATGGCCCAGCAGTATGCCTATGACCTGAAGCGCATCGGCGGCTACGAGCCGTTGGTGGCGGCGGGTGGTCGCGAAGCACTCGATCTGCTCGAACGCGAAGCGGTGGACTGCGTGATCCTGGACCTCGAGATGCCGGGCATGGACGGGTTCGAAGTGCTTCGGGCCATGGCGCGCCGCGGCGTTCGGCTTCCGGTGATCGTGTACACGGGGACGGGCAACTACGACCGGTGTACCGAGGCGATCCGGCTCGGGGCAACGAGCTTCATCGACAAGGCCGAGCCGATGGAGCGCGTGGTCCAGGAAGTCGCTCACGCCCTCGAGCGGCAGCGGCTCGCGACACAGCTCGCGGCGCTGCGGGAGCGGCTCGACGCCGACGCGCCCATGGTGGGTGCGAGCCCGGCGATGCAGCAGCTCAAGGACGCCGTCGGGCGCGTCGCCAAGATTCCGAGCCCCGTGCTCATCGTGGGCGAGAGCGGGTCCGGCAAAGAGCTTGTCGCCCGGGAGCTGCACCGGCTCGGCGCCAACCCGAGCGGCCCGTTTGTCGCGCTCAACGCCGCGGCGCTCCCCGAGAACCTGGTGGAGGACGAGTTGTTCGGCCACGAGCGCGGCGCGTTCACCGGCGCCAACGCGCTCCGCAAGGGCGCGTTCGAGACCGCGTCGACCGGCACGCTGTTCCTCGATGAGATCGGAGAGCTGCCGCTCGCCGCACAGGCGAAGTTGCTACGCGTGGTCGAGCAGCGTCAGGTCAGCCGGCTGGGGGGACACCGCACGATCGCGGTCGATACGCGCGTCGTCGCGGCGACGAACCGCGACCTCGAGGCCGAGGTCCAGGCGCAGCGGTTCCGGCAGGACCTCTATTTCCGCCTCAACGTCCACGTGGTGCGCGTGCCGCCGCTGCGCGAACGACGCTCGGACATCCCCGCCCTCGTGGACCACCTGCTCGCGACGACCTGTGCCCGCTTCGGGGTCCACCTCAAGAAGGTCGACCCGGCCGCGCTCGAAGGCCTCATGGCGTACGAGTGGGGGCGAAACAACGTGCGCGAGCTGCGAAACGCCGTCGAGCGGATGGTCATCGCGAGCGACGCGGAGACCATCGGTCTCGGCGACGTGCCGGCCGAGATCCGGGATGGGGCCGGTCCGCGCGGCGCGAGCGTCGCCACCACATTCCAAGCGCTCAAGGCGGAGGCCGAGCGCCAGATCATCGTCGCGGCGCTCGAGCGCAACGACTGGCACATCACGCGCACCGCGCAGTCGCTCGGCCTCGCTGACCACGCGAGCCTCCTGAAGATCATGCGCCGGCACAACATCAAAGGACGTGTCGACCCGGACACATGAGCCTCTGACCAGGCGTGTCCACCGGGACACGAGCCGGTGCGCGCCCGTACGTAACTGCTTGCTCCAACGATCGATGACCGACGACTAACCGCTGGCCCTCCTCCTGCCTTAGCAGCGGGCGTCCACGGCTGTTCCACCGGCGCTTCCCACGCGCCAACCCAGGAGGAGGAACCATGCGAACGCTCACACTCATCCCGTGCGTCATCACGGCCATCGCCCTCGCGGCGTGCGGCGACAAGCGCGCCGAGTCGGGTGACGCCAACGCGGCCGAAGTGCCGGCGGTGTCACCCGAGCCGTCGGGCGTCTCGACCCCGACCACGCCGGCCTCGACGGGACCGGTGTCCTTCCAAGATGCGAAGAGCGCCTACACGGGGAAGCATTACGACGAGGCGGTGAGGTTGTTCACCGCGTACACGAGCCAGAAGCCCGACAACGTGTGGGGCTATTACATGCTCGGCCTCTCGTCCTGGAAGGCGGGCGACCGCGACCAGGCCGTGAGCGCGTTTCGGCAAGCGATCGAGAAGGACTCGACCCACGTCAAGAGCCGTCTCAACCTGAGCCGCGTCCTGCTCGACCAGGGCAAGGCGCAGGAAGCGCTGCCGGAAGTCGAGGCGACACTGCGATTCGACTCGACGTCCAACCAGGGCTATCGGCTGCTCGGCCGGGTGAAGGACGAGCTCGGCGATCCCACCGGCGCGGCGGAGGCGTTCAAGCGGGCGATCGTGCTCGACCCGCGCGACGCGTGGTCGATGAACAACCTTGGCCGCGTCGCCATCGGCCAGCAGAACTTCGTCGAGGCGCTGGGCCCGATCGCGCGCGCGATCGAGATCGACTCGAGCGTGGCGGCATTCCAGAACAATCTGGGCATCGCCCTCGAGCGCACCGGGCACATCAGCCAGGCGGTCAGCGCCTACCGCGCGGCCCTGGCGAGCGACAGCTCGTACCAGAAGGCGTCGGTCAACCTCGCGAGGGTGGAAAAGCTGAAGCAGGATACCACGATCCCTCCGGCGGACTTGAGCGGTCTCGCACGGACCTTCGTGGAGCAAGTGAAGACCTGGCGGTAGCCTTACGCTGCCCCGATGTCCCGGCCGAGCGCGAGGATGTCTTCTTGGATCCCCTTGCGCTCGGCCAGGAGCCGCAGGAACGCCCAGCGCCGGAACGCGAACAGTCCCAGGGCGCGGGCCCCGCCGATGATACGATCCAGCCGTTCGAAGAAGACGAGGGCGGCGTAAGCAAGCAGGGGCGCGACCCCAAGCGTTAAGACCCCCAACTCTACATCCCGGCGCAGCCCCACCACCACGGCCACGATGACCCACGTCAGCGGGAAGAGCAGCATAGCCGCGAGCACCTTGATGCTCGCGAGAGCGTCCTCCGCCCCCTTCGCGATACCGGTCGCCACGAACCCCACGGCCCGGTACGCCGGGTAATTGATCACGACCCCGACGAGCGCCGCCGGCAGCAGGACCACGAGCACGAGCGCGGCCTTGACGACGTAGCGACTCACGCGGCCGAACGTGAATCCGCGGGGGGTCAGCTGGCGCGCGTCGAGACCGGACGCCGAGAGTGCGGCTTCGTAACGGTCGATCCGCGTCGCGATCGCTGCCAGTCGCTCCGGCCACTGCGCCCGCGCGACTTCGTATCCCGCCAGGAGGCGCCGCCGCAGTGCGAACTCGTCCGCGAGGGATGGCGGTGTCGCGGGTGTCTCGTCCTGAGTACTGACGATCCGCTGCGCCCGGTCCACCAGCGCGTGCACCTCCGCCTGCCCGGCCTGCAGCGTCACGGCCGCAAGCGCCTGCTGGATCCTCGCGGTCAGCTCGCGGACCGGTTCGGCCGGCGGCTCCTCCCCCTGCGCCAACGGCACGGGCTCGACGGGAAATGGCTCGCCAAAGTACAGCAGCGCCGCGCTCCGGAATGTGCGCTTCGCGCGGTAGTACAGTCCGGCCGGGACGATCACGAGCGGCGCAGCACCTCCCCCACCTCCCCCTCCCCCTTCCCCTCCGAGCGCCGCGGCGGCGCCCACGGCGATCCGCGCGGCGCCGGTCTTCAGCGGTCGGAGCTGGGGGTCCGAGTGGGACGTGCCTTCCGGGAAGATTCCGATCGCGCCGCCCCGAGCGAGTACGGCCCGCGCCGTCTCGAACGTCTCGCGGTTCTGTGAGGGGTCCGAGCCGGCATCCTGCCGGCGGTGCACCGGAATCGCCTCGAACGCCCGGCAGAAGAACCCGATGATCGGAACGCGGAACAGCGGCGCCTTGGCGAGGAGCGAGACCCGCCGCGGAGCCAGGCAAAGCAGGAACGCGGGATCGATGAGCCCGCTGGGATGATTCAGCACGAAGATGACCGGGCCGCGCGCCGGTACCCGCTCGGAGCCCGATACCTCGATGCGTCGGAAGAATACGCGGAGGATCAGCCCGAAGAGCGCGCGGAAGAGCGCCCTCACGGCGACGGCTCGGCGCCCGCCGTGCGGTCTCCCCGCCAGGCCGCGTACATCCAAATGACCCCGCTCACGAGCACCGCGACGGGGATGATCAACACCGCCTCGCCCAGCGTCCGCGCGTCCGAGAGTGCGCCCACCAGCGACGGCGACGGCACGTCGCCCAGGACGTGAATCGTGAAGATGCTCAGCGCCACAGCCGTGGCCCGGATCTCGGGCGGGACGACATTGACGATCGCCGAATTGATCGGACCGGTGGACGCGAACAGGCATAGCTCCGCCGCGACGATGGCCGTCCAATAGACCGACGGTTGCCCGACCGCGAGAGCGAGAAGCGTGAGCGGAGCGGCCACGAGCGTGGCGATCCCCGACACCCAGAGGTACGCCTGCCGGGAGGTGCGCAGGTAGTAGTCCCCGACCCAGCCACCGCCGTAGGTCCCGACGAATCCGGTGACCACCACCACCGCCCCGAACTGCACCGTCGCCTGCGCCTTCGGGATACCACGGATCCGCTCGAGAAACGACGGCGTCCAGAACGCCAGGGCGCCGATCGCGAACGTGTAGGCGGCGTAGCCGAGGACCGTGAGGATGTACGGGCGGTTGCGAAGCAGGGCGGCATAGGCGGCACGGGCGGCACGGCCGACCGTCACCGAATGGGGGCCGGGAGCGTCAGCGTCCTGGGCGCCGCGCGGTGGATCGTACAGCCGCACGGCGAGCGCCGCGAGCACGAGGCCGGGGACGCCCGCCACGAAGAACGCGTAGCGCCACCCGAAGTAATGGTCCACTAGCCCGCCCACCACGTAGCCGAGCGCCGAGCCGATCGGGATGGCGGCGAAGAAGATGGCGAACACCCGACCGCGCCGCTCGCGCGGGAAGTAGTCGGCCAGGAGGGCGGGCGAGATCGTCCCGTACGCCGCCTCCCCAACGCCGACGGCAGCCCGGGCGGCGAAGAGCGAGGCGTAGCCGCGTGCGAAGCCCGCCAGCGCCGTCGCGACGCTCCAGATCGCGACGCCGAGCGCGAGCATCCGCGGCCGGGCCCGCGTGTCGCCAAGCGAGCCGAACAACGGCGCGGCGAGCATGTAGACGATGAGGAACCCGGTCATCAACGACCCGAGCTGCGTATCCGACAGCTGCAGCTCGGAGTGCTTCATGCTCTCGGCGAGCGCGGCGACGATCCACCGGTCCAGGTAATTGAACAGGTTGATCAGCGTCAGGACGGCGAGCGCCGTCCGCCCGAGGCGCGTGAGGTCGCGCGCTACAGGTGTGCTTTCAGCCACGCGGTGAAGAGTCCGTACAGATTCTCACGCGTGTTGCCGCCCGCGATCGCATGCGTCCGGCCGGGATAGATCCGCATGTCGAACTGCTTGTTGGCGACTTCGAGCCGCTCCACCAGCCGGACGCTGTTCTGGAAGTGCACGTTGTCGTCGCCGGTGCCATGTACAAGCAGGAAGCCGCCACGAAGGCTGTCGGCGTAGGCGAGCGCCGCGCTCTCGTCGTAGCCGGCGGCGTTCTCCTGGGGGGTGCGCATGTACCGCTCGGTGTAGATCGTGTCGTAGAACCGCCAGTCGGTCACCGGAGCCACCGCGAGCGCCGCCCTGAACACGCCCGCCCCGCGGAACATGCTGAGCGAGGTCATGTAGCCGCCGTAGCTCCACCCCCAGATGCCGATCCGGTCCGGGCTCACGTAGGGCTGCCCGGAGAACCAGCGCGCCGCCGCGATCTGGTCCGCGGCCTCGTAGCGCCCCAGGTGGAGGTAGGTCACCTTCATGAACTTCGCCCCGCGACCGCCGGTGCCGCGGTTGTCCACGCTGGCCACGAGATAGCCCTCCTGCGCGAGCATCTGGTGCCACAGGTAATTCGGGCCGCCCCAGCTGTCGGTCACCGTCTGGGAGCCCGGCCCACCATAGACGTTCATCAACAGCGGATACCTGCGCGCGGGATCGAAGGCCTTCGGCTTGATGAGCCAGGCGTTCAGCGCGACCCCGTCGGAAGTCGGTACCGTGATGAACTCGGGCCGGTTGAGCCCAAGGCCTGCGATCTTGTCCCGCAGCGTCGCGTTGTCCGCGATCGAGCGGACCAGCCCGCCGTCGGCGCGCCGGAGCGTCTGGACCGGGGGGACGCCGGCGCGCGAGTACGTGTCGACATACAGCGTGAACGTCGGTGCGAACGCGGCGCTGTGCGTGCCCGGCTCGGTCGACAGGCTCTTCAGGCCTTTCCCATCGAGGCCCACCCGCATCAGCTGCCGCTCGAGCGGACCGGCGCTCGCTCCGCTGAAGTAGAGCACACGGTTCTTCTCATCCACGCCGTACACGTCCTGTACGTCCCAGCCGCCGGGCGTCACCCGTCGGACCAGCGAGCCGCTGCGATCGAACAAATACACCTGGTCATAACCGTCCCGCTCGGACATGAAGAGAAACTGCTTTCCACCGTCGATCCAGCGAGGCTGGTTCGCGTCGACCCATGCCGAGTCCGAATCGGTCATGATCACCCGGGACGCGCCGGTCTGCGGGTCGGCGAGCAGCAGATCGAGCCGGTTCTGGTGCCGGTTGAGGCGGGTGAGCCACAACGCTCCGGACGAGTCGGCGAAGCCCATTGCGGCGACGTAGATGTCCTTGTCGGGGCCGAGGTCGACCCACGACGTTCGACCGCCGGCGACCTCGACGACCCCGATCTTTACCTCGGAGTTAGCGGTCCCCGCCTTGGGATAGCGCACCGGCACGAGCGCCGGGTAGAGGGAGTCCTGATTCAGCAGGTAGAACGGGGGGATGGCGGTTTGGTCCAATCGCCAGAACGCGATGCGTTTGCCATCGGGACTCCAACGGAACGCGTCGCGCAGGTCGAGCTCTTCCTCATATACCCAGTCGGACGTGCCGTTGATGACGTTCTCGCCGCCGTCCCGCGTGAGCGCGGCCTCAGCACCGGTCGCGAGGTCGGTCACGTAGACGTTGTTGTCGCGAACGAATGCCACCTGACGCCCGTCGGGTGAGAACTTGGCGAATTGCTGGTACCCCGGCCTGGTGCTGACGGAGATGAGCCGACGCGCCGCGAAATCCCACACGAGAAAGGTGCCTTTGGTGTTCTGGCGCCACACACGGACCGAATTCGTGAAGATCAGCAGCTTGGAGCCGTCTGCCGAGAAGGTGTACTCCTCGATCCCGACCGGCTTAGCGGCCCCGGGGGGCACTAGGTCCCGACCTCGGACGAGCAGCTGCTTCCCCCCACCGACGGCATCGACGCGGTACAGGTCCGTGGCGCCGGACGCTTCACTTTCGACGGTCGTGTACGCCTTTCCGTCCGACGTCCACACGAAGTCCACCAGGTCGCTCGCGAATTCACCCGAGCCCCAGATGGCGTGCACCGTGAGGGACGGAGTCTGGACACTCTGCGCCGCGAGGGCGTGGTACAGGAACACGCAGGCGAGGAAAGCGGACAGCCGTCGAACGGAGCTGAAAGTCATGGTGGCCACCGTGCGCTAAGTTTGAGTGCCCCAAACTTAGCCGTCGCTGGCCACCGTGGAAGGCAGGAGGAGTCATGCGACCGTTGAATCGAAGCGATCAGGCGCAAGCCTTCCGGCGTCTCCACGCCGGACCGGGCATTCTCGTTCTGCCGAACGCCTGGGACGTGGCCACGGCCCGACTCGTGGAAGAGGCAGGGTTCGCCGCCGTCGCGACGACGAGCGCGGGCGTAGCGTGGGCGTTCGGTTACCCCGATGGCGAGCGGATCAGCCGTGATGAAATGCTGGAGGCGGTCGGTCGGATGGCGGCCGCGGTGCGCGTCCCCGTCACCGCGGACGTCGAAGCGGGGTACGGCGCCACGCCCGAGGCCGCCGCCGACACCGCCCGCGGCGTGATCGCCGCCGGCGCGGTCGGATTGAACCTGGAGGATGGCACGGCCGATGGCGGGTTGCTCGACCTCGCATTACACGTCGAGCGGATCCAGGCGGCACGCGCCACTGGTGCGAGCGCGGGAGTTCCCCTCGTCATCAACGCGCGCACGGACGCGTTCGAGGTGAAGGGGTGGGACGCCGCGCGCCGTTTCGCGGAGGCGGTGCGGCGCGCCAATGCGTATCGCGGCGCGGGGGCCGATTGTCTGTTCGTCCCGCACGTGAGCGATGGTGAGACGATCGGGCGCCTGGCCCGGGAGATCGACGGCCCGCTCAACGTCATCGCGGGTCCCCCCGCCCCGCCCATCCGCGAGCTCGAGCGCCTCGGCGTGCGGCGGGCGAGCCTCGGTCCCCGCGTGGTCCAGGCGGCGCTCGGGCTCGTACGCCGGGCGGCGGCGGAGCTGCGACAGCGGGGGACGTACGAGACCATGGCCGATCTGCTCATTCCGTTCGCCGAGCTGCAGCGTCTGCTGACGCCCACCCCTTGACGGGTTCGAACGGTGAGGTATATTTATGCTGCTAGGTGAATATTAATACCTTCGGGTTAGTCCCTTTGGGTGGCCCCGACATGACGCGTCACCACGCGCTGAAGACCGTCGCGATTCTGAATCCGGCGACTCCCACGGACGGGAGCGGGCGGGCGGCGTAAGCGTGTAGACGATAGAAGGTTGCCCCGGCCCGCTCTCAATGGAGCGGGCCTCTTTTTTTGACCGCCTTCGGGAGGAGCCGCGATGGCCGACGGCCACCGTCCGCGCTGGGCCCACAGTCGCGCGCCGGGCCTCGATCCGTGGTGCGAGCACGATGCCTGCGGCGTCGGCTTCGTCGCCCGGGCCTCCGGTGAGCGCTCGGCCGACGTAACCCGCCTCGCTCTCCAAGCGCTCGCCCGCGTGGCGCATCGGGGGGCGGCCGCGACAGACCGGTCGGGCGACGGGGCCGGGTTACTCACCCAGATTCCTTTATCCCTGTTCTACCGGGAGGCGGCCAGTCGGGGCCTGGCACTCGAGCGCGGGCAGCCGTTTGCCGTCGGCGCGTTCTTCCTGCCTCGATCGGATGACGCACTCTGCCGCGCGACCGGGATCATCGAGGACGTGCTGCGCGGCGACGGGATCACGGTGCTCGGCTGGCGCGACGTGCCGGTGGACCCGGATGTCCTCGGCGCGGGAGCGCGCGCCACCCTGCCGGCCATTCGGCAGGTGGTTCTGGCTGCACCAGCCGACGGTGGAAGACGCGACGAGGCGGCGTGGGAGCGCGCCCTGTACCTCGCCCGCCGCACCATCGAGCGCCGCGTTGCCGAGGTGGAGCCCAGCCTCGAGCCGTTCTTCGCCTGCTCGCTCTCCTGCCGCACACTGGTCTACAAAGCGCTCCTCACGGGCACCCAGCTGGCCGGGTTCTACCCCGACCTGGTCTCACCCGATTTCGAGACGGCGATCGCGATCTTTCACCAACGCTATTCGACGAACACGACGTCGAGCTGGCCGCTGGCCCAGCCGTTCCGCATGCTCGCCCACAACGGCGAGATCAACACGCTGTGGGGGAACCGCAATGCGATGCGGGCGCGCGAGCCTGCCCTGACCGCACCCGTGTGGGGCGAGGGCGTCGAGCGCCTGAAGCCCGTCATCTGGTCTGAAGGCAGTGATTCCGCGAGTCTCGACAACGCGCTCGAGCTGCTCGTGCGCTCGGGACGGGACCCGGTGCACGCCCTGATGATGCTCGTCCCCGAAGCCCACGAAGGAGCGGGCGAAATGGACCCTGCCCTGCGGGGGTTCTACGAGTTCCACGAGTGCCTGGTGGAGCCGTGGGACGGACCCGCGGCGCTCGCGTTTTCGGACGGCGTGCTGGTGGGCTCCGCCCTGGATCGCAACGGACTCCGGCCCTGTCGCTACAAGGTCACGCGCGATGGCCTGGTGGTGGCCGGCTCGGAGGTCGGCCTCGTGGACTTGGACCCTGCGGAGGTCGTGGAAAGCGGCCGACTCGGCCCGGGCGAGCTGTTGGTCGTGGACACGCGCCGCAACGCGATCCTCCACAACGACGATGCAAAGCGCGCGGTGGCCCGGCAGCGTCCCTACGACCGCTGGGCCGCCCGGGGCATCCTCCCGCTCCGACCCACCGCCCGACTACCCGACACACCGTCGCTCGATGAGGCAGAGCGGGTCGCCCGGCAGATCGCCTTCGGCTGGAGCTTCGAGGACCTGCGCTACGTGCTCGAGCCAATGAGCAGCGCCGGCCAGGACGCGGTGTGGAGCATGGGGGACGACACCCCGATCCCGCCGCTCGCCCGGGTGCCACCTAGCCTTTACGTGTACCTGCGCCAGCGCTTCGCACAGGTCACGAACCCGCCGATCGATCCGCTGCGCGAGACCTTGGTGATGTCCCTGCGGATGCATCTCGGTCGCCGGGCGTCGCTGCTCGCGGACCGGCCCGGCGGGCTCCGCTTGGTACAGAACGAGCACCCCGTGCTCCTCGCGGAGGAGATGGCGGCGCTCCGCACCGTGGTCGGCGCGCAGGCGGTCACGCTCGAGGCCACCTGGCAGGCCGCGAGCGGTCCGGAGGCGCTCCGGGCGGCCCTGGACGGACTGTGTCGGGCCGCGGGCCGCGCCGTCCGTCAGGGGGCGCGCATCGTGATCCTGAGCGACGTAGCGGCGAACCGCGATCGCGCACCGTTGCCGATGCCGCTCGCCGTGGGGGCCGTCCACCAGCATCTCCTTCAGAAGGGCCTCCGCACGCGACTCGGCCTGGTCGCCGAGGCAGGCGATGCCTGGGACGTACACCATTTCGCCGCCCTCATCGGCTACGGCGCCGAGGCGGTGTATCCGTGGCTCGCGCTCGACTCGGTCCGCCACCAGGTGGAGGAAGAGGATGCCCCGGCGAGATTCCGGGCGGCCGCGGAGAAGGGGCTGCTCAAGATCCTGTCCAAGATGGGCATTTCCACGCTCTCGTCCTACTGCGGCGCACAGATCTTCGAGGCGCTGGGCCTCGGCGCGGAAGTCGTGGATCGGTGCTTCACAGGAACCGTTTCCACGATCGGCGGGATCGGATTCGCCGAGATCGCCGAAGACGTGCTCGCACGGCAGCGGAGAGCCTACCCCGAGGGGGCCGGGGGGGCCACGCCCGAGCCGGCCCTTCCCGATCACGGGCGGGTGCGCTACCGCCGCGACGGCGAAGACCACGGGTGGTCTCCACCTCTCGTCCGAGCGATGCATGAGGCGGTCGCGGCCGACACGCCGCCCGCCTACGACGCCTTCCGGTCGCGCGTCGCGGCCCGAGCGCCCGCGAGCCCGCGCGACCTGCTCGCCTTCCGCGCGGCGACCCCGATTCCAATCGAACAGGTGGAGCCCGCGGGGACGATTCGCCGCCGCTTCATCTCGACCGCGATGTCGCTCGGCGCCCTCTCGCCCGAGGCGCACCGGACGCTCGCGATCGGGATGAACCGCATGGGTGCGCGCTCGAACTCCGGGGAAGGCGGTGAGGACCCGGACACGTACCTCCCTCTTCCCAACGGGGATCGGGCGGACAACCGGATCAAGCAGGTCGCGTCGGGCCGATTCGGGGTGACCACGCAGTATCTCGTGCGCGCGGACGAGCTCGAGATCAAGATCGCGCAGGGCTCGAAGCCCGGTGAGGGCGGCCAACTGCCGGGACACAAGGTGACGGCCTTGATCGCGCGCCTGCGGCATTCAGTTGCCGGCGTGCCGCTCATCTCGCCGCCGCCGCATCATGATATCTACTCGATCGAAGATCTGGCGCAGCTCATCCACGACTTGAAGCAGGTCAACCCACGCGCTCGGGTGGGCGTGAAGCTCGTGGCGGAAGCCGGCGTGGGCCGTGTGGCCGCCGGCGTAGCCAAGGCGTACGCCGACTACGTGCTCGTCTCGGGCCACAACGGCGGTACGGGCGCGTCGCCCCTGTCGTCGATCAAACACGCGGGCTCGCCCTGGGAGCTCGGCCTCGCGGAGACGCAGGCGCTGCTGATCGAGAACGGGCTGCGTCACCGCATCGAGGTGCGCGTGGACGGGGGCTTCCGGACCGGGCGCGACGTCGTCATCGCAGCGCTGCTCGGCGCCGAGACCTACGGGTTCGGCACCGCGGCGCTCGTCGCGCTCGGGTGCGACATGGCTCGTCAGTGTCACTTGAATTCGTGCCCGACGGGGATCGCGACGCAACGTCCCGAGCTGCGGGCAAAGTTTCGGGGCACACCCGAGCAGGTGGTCGCCTACTTCACGTGGATCGCGGAGGACGTCCGCCGCATCCTCGCAGATCTGGGCTGCCGGTCTGTCGACGAGATCATCGGGCGCGCGGATCGGCTGGAGCGGGTAGACCATCCCGAGGTGCCGCGAGCGCAGATGCTCGACCTCTCGCTCCTCCTCGCCGACCCGGTCGCGAAGCGCGACGCGCCCCGGCGCCGGACCACGGAGCGGAACGATCGGCCCGGTGTCCAGAGCCTCGACGAGGAAATCCTCCGCTCGCTCGGCCCACGCCTCGCCGCCGGTCGACCGTTCGCCGGAGTCTACGACATCGGAAACCACCACCTGACCGTGGGAGCGCGCATCGCCGGCCACATCGCCGAGCGGGTGGGCCAAGCGGGCCTCCCCGCGGGATGGATTCGCCTGCGGTTCCGGGGCAGCGCGGGCCAGAGTTTCGGGGCGTTCGCGCTGCCGGGCATGCGGCTCGAGCTCGAAGGAGAGGCGAACGATTATGTCGGGAAGGGCCTGTCGGGCGGTGACCTCGTGATCCGGCCGTTCCGGGAAGCAGCGGCCACCGACGCCACCGACCCGCAGGTCATTCTCGGCAACACGGCGCTCTACGGCGCCACCGGAGGAACCCTCTTCGCCGCCGGGCGCGCCGGCGATCGCTTCGCCGTGCGCAACTCTGGCGCCGTCGCCGTGATCGAGGGGGCGGGTGACCATTGTTGCGAGTACATGACCGCCGGCGCGGTAGTCGTATTGGGCCCGGTCGGGCGCAACTTCGCCGCGGGAATGTCCAACGGCGTCGCTTACGTACTCGACGAGACGGAGGTCTTCATGCGTAGCGTGAACCACGACATGGTGGACGTGCTCGAGCTCGAAGAGGAGGACGACGTTCTGGTGAGAAGGCTCGTCCACGAGCACGCGGCGAGCACCGGCAGCGTGCGCGCCCTGGAGGTACTCGAGGCGTGGGAGCGCTACCGTCAGCTGTTCCGGAAGGTAGCGCCGCATCCGCCTCTCGTGGCTGTTGCTGCGCCCGACCCGGCGCGCCGGCTCAGTACAGGTACGCCACCGCCAGCGCGAACGTGACCTGATCCTTTTTCCCGTCGAATGCCCCCCCCGTGAGCGTGGACCGGTCGTAGCGGAGCTCCGGCCGAACCAAGGCCCCCGGCCACGCCCGGATGTTCAGCGTCGCCGTGGCACTGCCGAACTTCTGACCCGTGTTCGCAGGGAAGCCGACCAGACCGTTGAACGTGCTCCGCGCGCCGTTCTCGTCGTTCATATAGTCGCCACGCAAAGCGAGGCCCAGGGATGAGCTGAAGTCGTAGCTCACCCAGCCCCCCAGCGCCCACCACTTCGCGTCCTGCGTCGGATCTGGGAGCGCGGTGTTCGCTTGCTCGGCTCCATAGTCCCCCTGCACCCAGAGCTGGGTCTTGCCGAGCTTGCGCCAGAGCAGCCCCTCGACGCCGTACCGATTGGCGGTGTTGTCGTTCGCCTCTTCGGCTCCCCAATAGCCCACGACGCCGAGCGACGTGAGCGCGTCGGGATAGAGGCCCACTCGCCCCATCAGGGATTTGCGGCCGTTGTTGTCACCTACCTGATCCCACCCGTTGATCACCCGAAACTGGGCGTCCACGTGGTCGCTGAACTTGGTGTCCACGCTCACGCCCGTGCCCGTGAAATTCTCCACATAGACGAACTGGTTCCCCTCCGACCAGTTGGGGTTTGCGACCGTCTCGATCACCTCGAGCCCCATGAGGGTCGGGATGCGTCCCACCTTGATCTGGAGGCCGTTGCCGCTCGCCGTGGGGACGTTCAGAGTGACGTAGAGATGCGGCAGGTCAGCCTGCGAGCCCAGATCGAGCCCGCTCGATCGGATCACCGTGGCGTTCTGCCCCACGAGCAGCTCCGTATGGAAGCCCGCGCTGAACGTGGCGGGGTCGTAGGGCTTGTCGAGGACGACGGCTAGCGCGTTCAGCATGAAGCGGTTCTGGAGCCGGTCGTACAACCGCCCGACAATCGCCGTATCCCCGAGGCTCCGGCCGGAGTACGCGTATGATCCCTCCGCGAAGCCGGTGAGCTTGAACCCCGCGAGTGCGGTCTCCAGGTGGTTGACCGCCGCAGGGGCGGGGGGATCGGGTTTTGGCGGCGCACTGTCGGCCGGTGCGGACCCGGCTTGTGCACCCAGGGCCCGATTGGCAAACAGACAGGCGCCCACCAATGCCGCTCGCGTCAGACGGCCGGCCCAGTAACCTCGTGCCGTGTGGATGCTCATAGGCTCGCCTCCTTCAGCGCCTGGAACTGCAAAGTGTCAGTGATTTCGTGCGGAAAATGCACGATTTGAACGACACTGCGCTACTACCTGATTGGGTAGTGCACTTGGTGTAAGTGAATTGTTGCGTAAAGTGCAGTATTGACTACGGCGAGGCTTTGAAGGGGCGGGGCGCTATCGGTAGTTCTGGAACGGCTCGGTCAGCAGGCGGAGGCCAAGTGGTTTGTACCGGAGGACATGCGTGAGGCGCACCTCGTCACCGACGCGTGCCACATGGGTTTCAAGGAGCTCGAGCTCCTTCGCGTCACCGAGGCCCATCTGGTTCAGGCGCTCCGCCTCACCTTTGCACACGTCGCCCGGCGTGGGCTTGGGGTTCGGGTAGGCGTCCTCGTGGTGACGGCGAAGCGCGTCCCAGTGCTCGTCGCCGGCGCGCTCCACCGACTCGCGGAGGTCGTCGCGGGTGAACGGCATGCCGTGAACTTACCTCACCGGCAGTTCGACGTGGAGATGGTCCGCCGTCCCAACATGCCGCAGGGTGTTGAAGCCCATGCTCCAGAAGTACAGCTGCACCAGGCGATTTCTCACCATGCCGCGGCCGGCTGTACGGAGGTCGGCCGCGTGCGCGTACCCGTCGCGCTGCACGTAATGCAAGGTGCCGTCGTGCCTGGGGAGGCCCATCGTCGCGTAATCTTCCGGCCGGCGCGCGAGGTCGGTGATCACGACATCCCGGTCGGCGAGGACGAGCGTCGAGAGGGCGACGCGCAACAGCGGATGAAGGGAGCGGTAATACGCCCGCACCTGCTCGGACTTGGCGTTGGTGGCGGAGAGGTAGACCAGCGCGTAGGCGCAATAGGCGACCACGAACGGCAGGGCGACGCGCCGGGCGATCAGCGCCGGCCGGACACGTCCGGTGAGGCGGTGCCAGATCCAGGCCCCGTACGCGGTGAGCACTACCGCCGTGCAGGCGGTCCCACCCGCGAGCGCAAGTGCGGTCGGCCAGCCTTCTCGCTGGTACAAGAATACCGCCATCCGGACGAGTGCGAAAAACGGCAGCAGCGCCACCACGACGGTTTTCGCGGCAAGCCCGGCGACCTGGACCACCCAGGGACCGACGCGCCGCGGCTCACGGCGGACGCTGTCCAGTGCGCCGACGAAGCGCTCCCACTCGCGAAGGGCCGTCGACTTGAGGCGCGGAATCGCCATGGAATGCCTTACGCGCTGTGCAAGTCTTCGGTTCATGGGCGTCTCTCCGGGGAACCAACCCTTCCGGGAGCTCTCCATGCGGACACTCGTCCTCGTCCTCGCGCTCGCCACCACGGCTGCCTGTGCGTCACCCGTCGACCGCGAAGACGGCGTGGCCGCCACGGAGTCTTTCTCCGGCGACGCGGCCCAGGTCGTGCGCCCGCAGCGGGCCGCTGAGTTGGCCCTGCCTGTCACCACGCTCGAGCGGCGGTCAGCGGTCGCGAGCGGGGGGACGCCCATTCCGCGCATCAGTATCGAGTCCAACATGGTCATTCGCACCGGCCAGACGAGCATCGAAGTGGACTCGCTCGAGCGAGCTGTGGCCCAGGTGCGGCTGCTCGCAGGCCGGGTCGGCGGCTACGTCGCCAACACGACCGTCCAGACCGGGCGCGGCCAGCTCCGCTCCGCCACGCTCGAGGTAAAGATCCCCGCCGATCGGTTCGAGGACGGTCTCGGCGGACTCGCGGCGCTCGGCAAGCTCGAATCGGTGAACGTCAACGCCGAAGACGTGGGCGAGGAGTTCACGGACGTCACCGCGCGCATGACGAACGCACGGCGGCTCGAGACTCGGCTGATCGAGCTGCTCGCTACGCGAACCGGCAAGCTGAAGGACGTGCTGGACGTGGAGCAGGCGCTGGCGCGCGTGCGGGAAGAGATCGAGCGGTACGAGGGCCGGCTACGCTACCTGCGCGCGCACGCCGCCATGAGTACCCTCACGATCTACGTCCACGAGCCTCTACCCGTGGTAGGGCATCCGGGCTCGAATGTCATCGCCGAGGCGTTCAAGCAGGCCTGGCGCAACTTCGTGGCGCTCGTGGCGGCCTGCATCCGCTCGCTCGGCGTCGTGATTCCGCTTGGCGTCCTCGTCGCCGTCGCGTGGGTCAGCGCGAAACGATTTTTACCTCTCTTACCTCGATCGGCCGGCCACTGACGAGGATGGGGGCCTGACGCTCCTGGGCGGTCTTGTTGAACGTGGCAACGTCGGTCCGGACCAGGTCGTTAAACCTGACCAGGTAGCCGTCGAGCGCGGTCCGGAGCTCTTTCAACCGCGCCGCGATCACCTCGGTCGGCGGCTGAGCGTACGCGAGCGCGAGCCCGAACCCGAGCCCCTGCAGCCGGTCCTGGAACCGGTTGAGGTGGTGCACGTCGTCCTGCCCCGCGTCGCGCTGGACCTCGGAGTTGTACAGGCTGTCTTTCAGCTCGCCGAGCTTGCGACCGAGCTCACGGGCGCCGCGCTGGACCGCCGTGTCGGCGGCCGCATTCTCGCGCAGGGCCTGCTGCGTGTTCTTGAGCTGCGTTTCGAGGCTCACGATGCGGTTGAGCATCTCGTTGAGCGCCGACACGGCGTTCCGCCATTCGAGTCCGGCCCGAAGCTGCGCCGCGAACGCCGCTGGATCGCCTCCAAGGATCGGGTCCGGCTGAACGGTCACGGTTTGTGTCGCTGTGCGGCCCCCCCCCCCGGTCACGGCGACAGTGTACGTCCCGGGAACGACGCGCGGTCCCAATAGGTTGCGGAACGGATTCTCCTCTTCCTCCGCGCCCGGGGGCTTCTCGAAGTTCAGGCGCGTCGGTCCCGCATAGCGCAGATTCCAGACGAAGCGGTTCACGCCCTGCTTGCCGGGCCCGGTCGAGTCCACGGTGACCGTGTCGCCGTGGGCATCCGTCACCGTCACGATCACGTGGCCGCGCCGCGACCGTTCTCCCCCACCTCGGCTCGCTTCGCCCGGGGCCCGTCCCGCCGCGTCGGCCCCTCCCGTGTCGAGCGCCGCCTTGAGGTAGTAGTCGATGACAGCTCCAGCGGGTGCGTTGGGCGCCGTAAAGCGCGATGGGGCGACACCGCTGCGGCGCGGGCGCACACGGATCTGGGCGGGCAGGGTGCTGAACAGGTGAAGGTCCGCGGAGGCCACTTCGGGCGTCAGCTCTTCGAGCGCGGTGATGTTGTCGAGCAGGAACAACCCACGACCGTGAGTCGCGATGACCAGATCGTGCGTGCGCCCCACGAACTGCACGTCGTATACCGGCACCGTCGGGACGTCGGCCTTGAGCGGCTTCCAGCTCGCGCCACCGTCCCGCGAATACCACAACGCCGCGTCAGTGCCGAGCACCAGGAACCCGCGCAGGTTGGGATCCTCCCGGACCACGCGGGCGGGCACGTCCTGCGGGAGCCCCTTCCCGATGTCGGTCCACGTCTTGCCGAAGTCGGTCGTCTTGAATACGTAGGGACGGCGGTCGTCGAGCTCGTGGCGGTCGATCGCCAGGTAGGCCGTGCCCGCGTCGAACGGTGAGACCCCGATCTGGTACACCCGTCCCTCCGGGTCCCGGGCCTGACCCGGGAAATGACCGGCGACGTTGGTCCAAGTGCGCCCGCCATCCCGCGTCACATGCACCAGGCCGTCGTCGGAGCCCACCCAGAGTACGTTCGAGTCAGTGGGCGCGAGGGTGATCGTGAGGATCGTGTTGTAGGTTTCGGCGCCCGAAATGTCGGACTCGATCGGGCCACCGCTCGTCACCTGCCTGCTCTTCTCGTTGCGCGTCAGGTCGGGACTGAGCGCGGTCCAATGCTCGCCGCCGTCCCTGCTCCGGAAGACGACGTTGCCGCCCAGATAGACCGTATTCGCGTCGCGCGGCGACACGGCGATCGGCGACGTCCAGTTGAACCGATACTGCAAGTCGGCAGGCTTCATCTCCGACACACCGGAGACGTAGGGCCGGATCGCGCGCACAAGCCCGGTCTTCAGATCCACGCGGGTGATGTTGCCGTTCTGCGAGTCGACGTAGAGGATCGACGAGTCGCTGGGCGCGATCACGGCGTACTCCCCGTCCCCACCGGTGACCGTAAACCATTCCGCCCCGCTCAGCCCACCGCCGGCACCGGGTCCAGGGATACCGCTCGATGGCCCACACCAGGCGTTGTTGTCCTGTAAACCACCGCACAGCATGTACGGACTGTCCCCACTGCCGGCCGAGACCATGTAGAACTGCTCGATGGGCAGGTTGTTGAGGAAGCGCCAGCTCTTCGCGCCGTTTTCGGTCACGTAGACTCCGCCGTCGTTCCCCTGGATCATGCGATCGGGGTTTTGCGGATCGATCCACAACGCGTGGTGGTCCACGTGCACGCCGCGGTCGATCGGCGTGGTGGTCCTGCCGCCGTCGTCGGAGCGGAGCAGCAGGAACGACGAGAAGAAGAGCTTCCGGTCGTCCACCGGGGACACGTGGAGCAGCGAAAAGTAGAACGGGCGAGCGGACAGGCCGTGGAAGTCGGAGACCTTGGTCCAGTGGTCGCCTTGATCTTTCGAATCCCACAGCATGCCCTGCGTTGTCTCCACCAGCGCGTACACGTGGGTCGGGTTGGTGGGACCGACCGCGAGGGCGATGCGCCCGAGCAAGCCCGCCGGGAGTCCCTGCTTGAGGCGCTGCCAGGTCAACCCGCCGTCCGTCGAGCGGTAGATCCCGCTCGTGGCTCCGCCCGAGACGAGCTCCCAGGGACGGCGCACAAACTGCCACAGGCCGGCAAACAGCACGCGCGGATTGCCCGGCACCATCACGAGGTCGGCGGCGCCGGTCGTGTCGTTCACGAACAGCACCTTCTGCCACGTCTTGCCGCCGTCCGCGGTGCGGAATACGCCGCGCTCAGGATTCGGCGCCCAGACGTGACCGAGCGCGGCCACGAACACGATATCGGGGTTGGCGGGGTCGATCACGATGCGGCTGATCTGGCCGACGTCCCCGAGGCCCATGGCCTGCCAGGTCTTGCCGCCGTCGGGCGACATGAACACGCCACGCCCGTCCACGACGTCGTTCCTCGGATTGCCTTCGCCCGTGCCCACCCACACCACGTTCGGGTTCGACGGTGCAAGCGCGATGGCGCCGATGGACGCCGTGGGCTGATCCTTGAAGACCGCGTCCCAGGAATCCCCGCCGTCCATCGTCTTCCACACTCCGCCTGCCGCCGCGCCGACGTAATACACGTTGCGGTCGCCCGGCACACCGACGACCGCCGCGACCCGCCCGCCGCCGACCGACGGACCGAGGTTACGAAACTTGATGTTGTTGAGCGAGTCGCCGGCGGCAGGGACGGCGGCCGCTGGCGCCACGGCGGGCGGCTGATTTTTCGGTCTCTTGTTGCGACCCTGGCCCGTGAGTGGTGTGGCAACGATGACGGCAAGCAGTGCGGCGCGGACACGAAACATGACCGGCTCCTTCAAGGGACAGGGTGCGTGGACGAGGTTGATTTATCGGGCGGCTTCCGACCCGTCAAGCACGCGCCCAGGCCGCCTGGCGGTCAGGGGGACGGAGGGTCATAGTCAAGCCGGAGATCACCCCTGGAGACGGCCATGCCCGACACGATCCGCAGGGTCAGCTACTACTACACGACCATATCCGACAAGCCTGGCGAAGGCGCACGCCTGCTCGAGACCATGCGGAGCGCCGGCGTGAACCTGCTCGCGTTCCACGCCTTCCCGAGCGCGCGCAAAGCGCAGGTGGATTTCGTGCCGGCCGATGCCGTGGCGTTCACGGCGGCGGCCAAGGACGCGAAGATCAAGCTGTCGAAGCCGAAGACAGCGTTCCTGATCGACGGTGACGACCGCGTGGGCGCGTTGGCGGGCATCATGGCCCGCCTGGGATCGGCGAAAATCAACGCGACGGCCGTGACCGGTGTGTGCGCCGGTATGGGGCGCTACGGAGCGATTCTCTGGGTGAAGGCGCGGGACGTGAGCAAGGCCGCGTCCGCGCTCGGGGCTATGTAGGTCGGGCCTGACCGCCGCGGCCCAGGGCGTCGCGCCCGAAGCGCTCCCGCACCTCGTCGATCGCCCGGCTGATCGCCCGGTCGCGCTCGTTCTCTATGTGTTCCGCTGGAGGCTCGAGGAGCGAGAGCTGCGCCTCGCTGTCCGCCACGGCGAGGTGCGACAGCGCGACGCCGAGCAGCCGAGCGGGGACGCGCCGGGCAGCGCGGAGCCGGGCGAGGAGCTCACGGGCCACGGCGTACACCACGCGATCCGATCGGACCGCGGCCGCGAGCGTGCGGCTGGCCTGACGCGTGGTGAAATCGGCATCCCGCACCTTCACGGTCACCGTGCGCGCCACGAGGCCCCCCGCCCGCACGTCCGCGCTGGCGCGGTCGGCGAGGGCGAGCAGTCTGGCGGCCAGGGCATCGTCGTCGTCCAGGTCGGTCGCGAATGTCTCGTCGCGGCTCACGGACTGCACGTCCCGGTCCGGCTCGACCGGGGCGCGGTCGATGCCCCGGATCCGCTCGTACAGCCAGGTCCCCTCGCGCTCGCCCAGCCAGCGCACGAGCGTCTCGCGCTTCTGCCGCACCGCGTCGCTGACCGTCCGCAGGCCGAAGCGCGCCAAACGCTCCTGGAACTTGGGGCCGATGAACGGGATATCCGCGAGGGCGAACTGGAGCATGAACGCGCTTTCCGCGCCCGGCTCCACGACACGCACGCCATCGGCGTCTGATCCCGGGCGCGGCTTGGCGAGGCCGGCCGCGAGCTTCGCGATCAGTTTCGACGTGCCACCCCCGATGGAGACCGACAATGCGGTCTCAGTTGTCAGGGCCTGACGGATGCGATGAGCGGTCGCGGCGAGGGCCTCGTCGCCGTACAGCGCTTCGGTGCCGCTGAGATCGAGATAGAACTCGTCGCTCGAGGCCTGCTCCACCGCCGGGGTGAAGCGTCGCAGGACCGCGTCGATCTCGCGGCTCTTCGCTGCGCACGCCTCCCACGGGACCGGCACGACCGTCGCGCCGGGACAGAGACGCACCGCGCGCGCCATGGGCATCGCGGAATGCACGCCGTAGGCACGCGCCTCGTACGAGGCAGAGGTCACCACCCCGCGCCGCTCGGGGGATCCTCCGACAATGAGAAGCCGTGCCTGGCCCGCCCCGGCCGGATCCGCGAGGCGCGCGACGGCCACGTAAAACGCATCGGCGTCGGCGAGCAGGATCCGACGCTTGGCGGAACGGTCGGGACGGGCGCTCACGGCGCGGGCGCGGCGCGCCCCCGAAAAATCTGCTCCACCACCCGGCGCCGTTCCGCGCGGTCGAGCAACGTGAGCTGGTACACGAGATCCGTCGATCCATTGGCGGCTCCGTCGTACCGCCCGCCCGCTGCCACCGGGCCGATCTCGTGCTCGCCGGCTCGCACCAGTCGCAGCTCGTCCACCCCCATCAAGGGATACCGCACGGTCGCGCTGTCCTGCCGAAATACGAGCGTGTCTCGCTCGAGCTTCAAGAGCCGGAGATTCCAGACGATCGTGCCGTTCTTGAGCGTGATCTGCCAGAGGGCGTCGTACCCTTGGAGCGGCTTGGGGGGGGGCGGGGAGGGCGGGGGGGGCGGGTGGTCTTTTAACACCTGCTCGAGTACCTGCCGACGCTCGGTCCGGTCGTCGAGGGTCAAGCGGTACACCTGGTCGTCCGCGCCTCCCAACGCCGCCCCGTAGCGATTCCGGTCGGCGGTGCGGCGCGCCTCGGACTTCCGAACCAAGCGGAGCTCGTCCACGCGCATTATCGGGAAGCGGTAGGTCGAGTCCGCGTCCCGTACGACGAGCGTATCCCCCTGCAACCGCACGAGGTGCAGATCCCAAATGATCGTCCCGTCGTTCAACGTCACTTGCCAACGGTCGTCCTGCTGCGCCGCCACGCGCGTGGCCCCGAAGAGCGCCAGCGCCGCGACGAGGAACGTCCTCATGAGCCGGCCTTGCCGGTCTTCGCCGGCTCGACCGGCTTCTCCGGCTTCTCCGGCTTCTTCTTTCTCTTCTTTGGACGGCTGATACCGTAGGTTCCGCGGTGGATTTTGCCGCGCCTGGTGCGGATGTCGCCTTTGCCCATGAGTCGTCTGTCCTCCGTCGTCGATAGCGGGTCGCCCTTACTTCGCGCCCCCGAGTTTCACGAGCCGGTCGAATTGTTCGGCGGACGCTGGCATCACCGAAAGCCTGCCCATGCGCACGAGGGCGAGATCGGCGAACGCCCGGTCCTTCTTAATTTCGGCGAGTGACACCGGCCGCGGCAGCCTCCCCTCGGCCCGGAGGTCCACCACGGTCAGCTTGGGGTCCTTTTGCTTCGGGTCGGGATAGGGCGCCGATACTACTTCGGCGATGCCCACCACGGCTTTCTCGTCGCCAGTGTGGTACACCAGCACCCGATCGCCGGGCTGCATTTCGCGCAGATGCTTCAAGGCCAGGTTGTTCTTGACGCCGTCCCAGACGGCGGTTTTCTGACGCGCGAGGTCGTCGTAGCTGTAGGTGGACGGCTCCGTCTTTACGATCCAGTGGTTCATGTCCCCCCCGTGATCCTCCCGCTCCATCCTACGATTGCCTCCACCAGCTCGCCCATCATGTCCGCATCGGTCTTGCCCGCCCGCTTGAGCGTGTGAAACGAGTGATCCCCGCCCTCGACTAGGTGCAGCGTGGCGCGCTCGCCCAGCCGTCTTATCACGGGCTTCAGGAGCTTCAGGTCGGCGAACTCGTCCCGATCGCCCTGCAGGAACAACATGGGAATGTGCACTCGCGTCAGGTGCTCCGCCCGCTTGTCATCCGGCCGCCCGGGAGGATGCAGTGGGAAGCCGAGGAAGACGAGCCCGCGCACACCGGGAAGGGGCTCCTCGGCCTGCGCCGTCGACGTCATCCGTCCGCCGAACGACTTGCCGCCGGCGATGAGCGGCAGCCCTGGCATCGCGCGGGCTGCCTCGCCCACCGCCGCCCGCACCGTCGCCACGGCAACGGCCGGAGGATCGGGCCGCCGCGACCGCCGCTCCAGGTACGGGAATTGGTAGCGCAGTGTGGCGATCCCGCGCTCCCCCTCCCCCAAGCGATGCGCAATGCTCTCGAGAAACGGATGGCGCATGCCGGCGCCGGCGCCGTGCGCGAGCACGTACACCGCGCGCGCACCGTCCGGGCGGAGCAGCAGTCCCGACACGTCCCCCGCAGGCTCGCCAACCGTGAATCGGAGCTCAACCGACGCGGTCATGGAGCTGCTCGAGCGCGTGGACCAGGTCCGGCTTGAGCTCGAGCACCCCCCGCAGCGGGTCGTCCTTGCGCTTCTTCATCAGTGCCGGGGCGTTCTTGATCGTGAACTTCCGGATGTCGAGCGGCGGCGTCACGTCGCTCCACGCGAGCGGCATCGAGACCGGTGCGCCGGGCAACGGTCGTGCGCTGAACGGCGCGACCAGGAGCCGCCCGTGGCCATTTTGGACGTAGTCGATATACACGCGCGCCCCACGCCTTTCCACCTGGCGCGTGATCGTCGCGATGTCGGGCAGCTCGGCCGCGATGACGCGGGCCAACAGGCCGCCGAGGGTGCGGGCCTGCTCATAGGTGCATTGGCGGCCGAGCGGGATCAGAACGTGGAGCCCCGTGGAGCCGCTGGTCTTGATGAAGCACGGCAGCGCCAGGTCGTCGCAGAGCGATTTCGTCGCGCGCGCGATCTTCACGACGTGGAGGAACGGTGCCGCCTTGGGATCCAGGTCGAGGATGCACCAGTCGGGCTGCTCGAGCGTCGTCAGGCGGCTGCCCCAGATGTGCAGGGGGATCGTACCCATGTTGATGATGTAGAGCAGCGACTCGACGTCCTCTGCTACGAAGTAACCGATGTAGCGCTGCGTATCCTCGCTCCAGATCTTCTCGGTACGGATCCAGTCGGGAACGAAGCCTGGCGCATCCTTCTGGAAGAAAGACTTGCCTGCGATGCCGTCAGGGTAGCGCGTCAACACGACCGGCCGGTCTTTCAGGTAGGGCAGCAGCCATGGCGAGATCGCCCGGTAATAATCGATCAAGTCCCCCTTGGTGTAGCCCTCCTCGGGCCAGAACACCTTGTCGAGATTGGAGAACTTGACCTCTCTCGGGAGCGGGGAGCGGGGAGCGGTACTCTCCACGGGCACCTCCTGGTCCCGCTCCCTGCTCCCCGCTCCCTTTTTGGCCGCGTCCGAGACCGGCTTGTCGTCCCGGAAGCGGACAAACACCGGCTGCCGCAGCAGTCCCTCGTCGGTCCATTCCTTGAATCGGACTTCCACGAGCAGGGTGGGCTCGACCCACGTGTGCCCGGCCTCCTTGGGGACGGGGCCCGAGAAGGCGGGCGCGGCCCGCACGCTCCGCTCGAGCACGGCGCTCACGTCCTTGAGCTCCGCCGCGGTGAACCCGCTGCCGACCCGGCCGGCGTACACCAGCTTGCCGTCTTGCCAGGCGCCGAGGTCCAGCGCCCCGAACCCGGAGCGCGAGCCCTTGGGCCGCGTGAAGCCCACGACCACGAAGTCGTCGACCCGGTCCGCGCGGATCTTGAGCCAGTTGGGCGAGCGGCCGGCGCGATACGGTGAGTCCGCCTTCTTGGCGACGATGCCCTCGAGCCCGAGCCGCATCACCTGCTCGTACAGCGTCTCGCCGTCGGTCCGGAAGTGCTCGAGGTATTTGATCGGACCCACGCGCGGTACGATCCGCTCGAGCAACGCCGTGCGCTTCTCGAGCGGCACCGGCCGGAGGTCGAATCCCTCGAACGCGAGCAGGTCGAATACGTACAACATCGCCGGCGCCTCGACGGCGGCGCGTCGCACTTCGAGCGCCCGCGAGATCTTGGCGCGGTTCTGCAATCGCTGGAACGTGGGCCGCCCCGCCCCGTCCGTCACCACCAGCTCGCCATCGAAGATGAACCCTTCGTACGGGAGCGCGATGAGGGCGCGCGCAATCTCGGGGAACGCCCCCGCGATGTCGTGGCCGTTGCGCGTGACGAGCCGCGCCCCGCCTCCCCCCCCCTCTCGCCCAGCGCGGACACGGTACCCGTCGAGCTTCAGCTCGAACAGCCACCCCGCCTTCGAGAACGGTCGCTCGCGCGTCTCCGCGAGCATCGGCTCGGCTTCCTCGAGCGTCACGGCGCGGCGCGGCGCCTTGAGGCGCTCGAGCTCCTTGACCACCGGCGCCGCCCGGTCCTTGCCGGCCTTCAACTCGTCGACGGTCAGGCCGGAGAGCACGGATTCGGGCGGCAGCGCCCCGTCTTTCGAGACGTAGCCGTCCTTCTCCTTGATGAGCAGCCACTCCTTCTCGCCCTTCTTGAGCTTCACCAGGGTCCACTTACCGTGGAGCTTGTAGCCACGCAGCTCGAAGAGAAGCTTCCCTTTCCTCATCCCCTCGTGTGGATCCTCGAGCGGCACCCAGCGCCCGCGGTCCCACACAATGACCGCCCCCGCGCCGTAATTGCCTTCGGGGATGAGTCCCTCGAAGTCGCCGTACTCGAGTGGGTGGTCTTCCACGTGGACCGCCAGGCGCTTGTCGGCCGGGTTGGGGGAGGGCCCCTTGGGAACCGCCCAGGACGTGAGCACTCCGTCCATTTCGAGGCGCAGGTCCCAATGGAGCCTGCGGGCGGCGTGCATATGGACCACGAAGAGCCCGCCGGCGGAGGGCTCCGCGGCCGGCGCCGGTTGGGCGGCCCCGGGCTCGGGCGTACGGTCCAGGGACCGCTTGGCGCGATACGTAGTGAGCGGATCGGGGCCGGCCTTCCGTTTTACGGCCATAGGAGTGCAATCTTATCACCAGACTCTTACGAGCGCACTCCAAACATGAGCGCACATCCCATCGGCTCGGCCACCCTCTCATTCGGCCTTGTCTCGGTACCGATCAAGCTGTTCTCGACCGGCGAATCCTCCGCGGCCATTTCCTTCAACTGGCTCCACAAGAAGGACGGGGCCCGGCTCAAGCAGCAGTACGTTTGCTCCAAGGACGGCGACAAAGTCGAGAAGGACGACATGGTGAAGGGCTACGAGTTCACCAAGGGCCAGTACGTCATCTTCAAGCCCGAAGAGCTGAAGGCCCTGGAGGAGAAGTCCACCAACACGATCGAAGTGACGGAGTTCGTGCCCGCGGACCAGGTGGACCGGAAAGACGTTGAGAAGTCGTACTTCCTGGGCCCCGACAAAGGTGGCGACCGGGCCTATCGTCTCCTGGCGGAGGCGTTGAAACAGACGGAGCGCGTCGCCGTGGGGCAGTACGCGGCGCGGGGCAAACAGTATCTCATCTCAGTGCGTCCCGAAGCGAATGGACTCCTCATGGAGCAGCTACGGTACGCCAACGAGACCCGCTCGATCGCCGACGTGCCGATCCCGAAGGTCGAGGTCAAGAAACCCGAGCTGCAGCTCGCCGTCCAGCTCGTGGAGCAGGCCTCGTCCGATGCGTTCACGCCCGAGAGCTACGAGGACAACGTCCGCAAGCGGGTCCTCGAGCAAATCCAGCGTAAGGTGGAAGGCAAGGAGATCACCGAAGAGCCGGCCGAGGCGCCGAAGACCCAGATCATCGATCTGATGGAGGCGCTCAAGGCGAGCCTCAAGGGAAAGGGTGCGGCGGGCGGTGAGCGCAAGCCCGCGAAGCGGGTGGAGAAGAAGGCCGCGGCGAAGCCAGCGGCCCTGCCGGCGGCCAAGCGCAAGGTGGGAGGTGCTAGGGCTTAGGGGTTAGTACGGGTGAAGGGATACACATCCCAGGACGTTGCCAAGCTGCTCGGGTTGACCGTCGCGCAGGTGCGGGGATTCGCGCGCGACGGCTTTTTGTCGCCCCCCTCCCGGCTTGGTCGTGGGGCGCGTCGCGAGCTGCAGTTCTCGTTCCAGGATCTGGTGGTCCTCCGGACGGCCAAGGCGCTCGTGGCCGCTCGCATACCAGCCCGCCGCATCCGACGCGCTCTGAAAAAACTGCGACTGCAACTGCCCCGGGGGCGTTCCCTGGCCGAGCTGCGCATCGCGGCGGACGGTGACCGGATCGTCGTCAGCGACGGGCACACGGCGTGGAACCCCGAGTCGGGACAGACCCATCTCGATTTCGCCGTGTCCGACCTCGCGACCCGCGCGGCTCCGATCGCGCGACGCACCGCCAAGGCGGCGCGCGAAGCCGAAGGCGAACTGGATGCGGACGATTGGTACGACCTGGGGCTCGAGCTGGAGGCGGTCGATCCCGAGGAGGCCCGGGACGCCTACCGGCGGGCACTCGAGCTCGATGCTCACCACGCCGACTCGCACGTGAACCTGGGGCGACTGCTGCACGAGCAGGGGCTCGTGGAAGAAGCCGAGCGACACTATCGTGCCGCACTCCGGGAGGACCCCGAGCACGCGACGGCGGCGTTCGACCTCGGAATCGCCCTCGAAGATCTGGACCGCCCGGCCGATGCCATCGAAGCTTATCGGATGGCACTCGCGGCCGACTCCCGGCTCGCAGACGCTCACTTCAACGTGGCGCGGTTGTATGATAGGATGGGAAAACGGGCCGCGGCATTGAGGCATCTGAGCACGTATAAGCGGCTTACCGAACCCCGCTGAGGGGACGCACCACGGAGTAGCGATGAACCTGCTGGCCCCTCGCGTGGCCGCGTACCTGGACGGCCTGGTCCCGCCGCGTGCCGCGCGACTCGCCGAGCTCGAAGTCGAGGCCCGGCAGACCGACTTCCCGATCATCGGCCCGGCGACCGGGCACCTCTGCTACCTGCTCGCGCGCCTCACTCGCGCGCGTCAGATCTTCGAGCTCGGCTCCGGCTTCGGATACTCGACCGCGTGGTTCGCCCGCGCCGTGAAGGAGAACGGCGGTGGCACCGTACACCACGTCGTGTGGGACGAGGACCTGTCGCACGCCGCGCGGGAGAATCTCGCCGCGCTCGGCCTCGCGGACGTGGTGCAGTTTCATGTCGGCGAAGCGGTCGCGGCGCTCACGCACGCCGCGGGTCCGTTCGACATCATTTTCAACGATATCGACAAGCAGGACTACCCCAAGGCGCTCGACGTCATCGCGACGAAGCTCAAGAGCGGCGGGCTGTTACTCGCGGACAACATGTTGTGGAGCGGGCGAATCCTCGACGGGCGCGACCGGAGTCGCGCCACGCGTGGCGTGCGAGAGTTCACGCGCCGCGTTCAAGCAGATCCGCGGTGGATCAGCAGCGTGATCCCGATCCGCGACGGGCTGCTGGTGGCCTATCGGGCGTGATGGCGGGGCTCGTCTACAGGGCGACCACCGCCGCCGCCCACTCCGCCGCGTTCCGGTCGGACCGAAACATCTTGTCCACGTCCACCACGATGGTGTCGCCATCTCGCCGCACGGCGAACCGGTCCATGTTCCGCGTGGCGCGACCGGAGATGAACACGCCGTCCGGCTGGTAGCGCGACTTGTGCTTGGGACACTGGAAGCGCCCCTCCTCGGCCAGCCAGTGCAGCGCCGTGTTCTGATGCGGGCACGAGAGGTTGAACGCGTACACCTTCTCGGTGAATCGCACCAGGATGATCTGGTTCTCCTTGTCGATCGTCGCTCCGTCGCCAGCGGGGATGGGATAGGCATGCTCTTCGTCCCGGCTCCACAATGCCCCGCCGAACCGCACGCTCACCGCACGCGCTTCGGCCGGGGACAAGCCCAGGGTTGCCACGACACTCCCGACTAGAACCGTCACATTCTCCACGAAAGCACGTCGATCGACGATCGGGCAACCCGGGCAGGCCGAGGGTCGGTCGCGGCCGGCCGTCATGTCAACTCGACGCGGCCAGCACCGTGCCGGCCAGCAGAACGGAGAACCACAGGACGATGCTCGCGATCGCCGTCCGGCGGAGCCGGGGCCATGTCGCCGCGCTCCCGCGGATCAGCCCGGTTTCCGCGCGCAGCTTGAGGTAACCGTTGGCGATGAGCAGCACGATCAGACCCATCTTGGTCCAGAAAACCGCGGAGGTCAGGTAGGTGTCGAGATCCGCCAACATCATGCCGACGCCACTGACGAGCGTAAGTACGAGCCCGGCGATGACCCAGCGATGCACGGTACCGGCGCTCTGGAGCTCGGCCGTGCCCGCTGCAGGTGACCATCGCAGTGCGGTGCGATCGGCCGAAATTGCCAAGCCGCCCGCCACGAGGATCCCGGCGAGGTGGGCGTATGTGACTCCGCCGCTCACCACCTTGTGATCGGCGTACAAACGCGCCCACCGCGCGACGAGGGCACCGGTTCCCGCCAGGACCATCTCAGCTCTTCCAGAACAGCATCATGACGTAGCCCGCGAGCGCCGTGCTCATCGATGCAATGGCCACGGTGCGATGCAGATTCCGGCGGTTCGGGTCGATCGTTCCCGCCAGCTCCGCTCGCCGACTTGGCGCGAGCGCCCCCGTGGCCACGAACCCTGCGTCGGATACGAGCATCAGCGCCGCATGGACGTAGCGCCGCGCACGACCGGCCGGATCCTTACGAGCATCCCAGAGGTTCCAGCCGCCGGTGACGGTGTTGAGCCCGAACAGGCCCGCGATGCCGAGGGCCACCGCGCCGTGGGCCGACCGGACTGAGCTCGACACGCTATCGGGTGCGGTGTTGTAGAGTGACCGGCCGAGCGCGTACTCGGCGATGAACAGCGGGATGGTTGCGTAGCTCGCGTAACGGTGGATCGTCAGGCGAACCGTATAGAAGTTGCTGTACTCTATGGCGCGTGGTCGACGTTGCCCGCTATCGGCCGCCAGCGCCGCGATCGGCGGTGTCGGCTCCAATCGCGGTCCGCCAGCAAGGGGGGTCGGCGTCGCCTGCTGCCATGCGCCGCTCGCGGCCATCAGCCAGACAAGGGATTGCATGCACGGCCCTTCCGCGGAGGACGGTCCGACTCACTCAGCCCTACGGATACCCGCGATGGCCGGCTGTCGGTCCCGGGGTCCGGGCGGTGCTCGCTAAAACGATGCGAATTGAATCATGCGAACAGCGGAGCGAACTGCTGCGCCAGCTTGGGGCCGATACCCGACTCCTCATGCTTGAAGAAGATGAAGGCGTCCCCCCAATCCTTCCCCAGCTCTTTCACCGTTCCGGCCCACTGCTCCAGATCCTCTTTGTGGTAGCCTTCGTCCCGCAGCCGCATGTAGCCGAAGTCGGCCGTGGCGACGAGCGGAGTGTGCTTCTCCTCGGTGTCCGCGACGCACAGCGCCGCGTTGGCAGCGCGCAGCGCCTGGTACACATCGTCCGCGAACCACGACTCGTGGCGAAACTCCCAGGCACACCTCAGATCGGCCGGAAACTGCGTGAGCACATCGTTCAGCCGGTCTACATCCTTCTTGAAGTTCGGCGGTAGCTGAAACAGGATCGGTCCCAGCTTGGGGCCGAGCTTGCGCGCGGTCTCGAGGAAGTAGCGCAGCGGGTCGTCCACGTCCTTGAGGCGGGCGATGTGGGTGATGCGCTGCGGTGCCTTGAGGACGAAGGTGAAAGTAGCGGGCGTCGCCGCGTCCCATCCCGCCACCGCCTTCGCGTTCGGCATGCGGTAGAACGTGTAGTTGATCTCGACCGTCCCGAGCCGCTGGGCGTAGTACTCGAGCATCTGGGACTCCGCCATCTTGGCCGGATAGAACGTCCCCTTCCATTCGGGAAAGTTGTACCCCGACGTGCCGACGCGAACGTTCATGCGACCCACACCGTCTTCACATTGACGAACTCCCGCAACCCGTACTCCGAGAGCTCCCGTCCGTAGCCGGACCGCTTCACGCCGCCGAACGGCAGCCGTGGATCGGACTTGACGAGCCCGTTCACAAACACGCTCCCGACTTCCAGGTCCCGCGCGATGCGCTCGCCGCGCCGCGTGTCCGCGGTCCACACCGAGGCCCCGAGCCCATACGACGACGCGTTCGCCAGCTGGATCGCCTCTGCCTCATCCTTGGCGACGATCACAGCCGCCACCGGGCCGAACGTCTCCTGATCGAAGACCGGCATCCCGGGCTCCACCGCAACGAGCACGGTCGGCGGGTAGAAGGCGCCCGGGCCGTCCGGCACCCGGCCCCCGAGCAGCAAGCGAGCGCCGCGCCCCACAGACTCCTCCACCTGCCGGTGCAGGTTGGCGCGAAGGTCGAGTCGAGCCTGGGGCCCGATCGCCGTACTCGGATCGAGGGGGTCGCCTACCTTCCGGCCCGCCATGGCCGCCGCGAAGGCCTGGACGAAGCGATCCGCGACGCGCTCGACCACGATGAATCGCTTGGCGGCGATACAGCTCTGGCCGCTGTTGATCAGCCGCGCCTCGGCCGCGGTCTCCGCAGTCCGCGGGATGTCCGCGTCCTCGAGCACGATGAACGGGTCGCTGCCGCCGAGCTCGAGCACCGTCTTCTTCAGATGACGACCCGCCTGTTCCGCTACCTGACTCCCGGCGCGGTCGCTGCCCGTGAGGGTGACCGCGCGCACCCGCGGGTCGGCGATCGCAGCGCCGGCGGCCTCGTTAGAGAGCAGCACCGCCCGAAACAGTCCATCGGGGAACCCCGCGTCCCGGAACACCTGCTCGATGTCGAGCGCGCACCGCGACACGTTGGGCGCGTGCTTCAGGATCCCCGCATTCCCGGCTACGAGCGCTGGCGCCGCGAATCGGAACACCTGCCAGAACGGGAAATTCCAGGGCATGATCGCGAACACCGGTCCGAGCGCTTCGAACTGGATGTAGCTGCGCGATGCGTCACTCGCGCGTGGCTCCTCGGCGAGGAAGGTTGCGGCCTGCTCGGCGTAGTACTCGCACGCCCACGCGCACTTCTCGACCTCTCCCACGCCCTGTGCCAACGGCTTGCCCATCTCGAGCGCCATGGTACGGGCGTACGCCTCCTTCCGCTCGCGTAACGTCCGCGCGGCCATACGCAACCGCTCGGCGCGCTCGCGCACCGGCCGCCGGGCCCACTCCCGGGACGCCGCGTCAGCACGCTCGAGTATTCGGTCGAGCTCCGCGGGTGACGTCTCCTCGAACGTCTCCAGGAGCTGACCCGTGGCGGGGTTTACCGACCGGAACGTCATGAAAGCCTACCTCGTGATCGGCACACAGGTCGTCCGCGAGAACGTAAACGGCTCGCCCCCGCTGGGATAGCTGCGACCCTCGCTAACGAGACGGCGAGTCACAGGGAGGCACATGGTGATCGGGGTCACGCTCGTGTTCATTGTCCAAGCGCGGCGCGGTGGCTGACTCTGCGAGCGTGTCGCGGATTACGGACCCGCACTCCGCTCTCCCTATCCTTATACCACCGGCCTACTTGTCGCGGACGGCCTGCGCGGGCACGTCCTTTGCGATTCTGGGGTTCGCCGCCCCCCCGCCCCGCGGTGCGGCCCACGAGGAGTGACGTATGACGCACGGATGGCGTTCCGACGATTGGCGCAACGACGACGACCTGGAGCGATGGCTCGCCCAGGACCGCGAGTCGTGGCGTGGCGACGTCCATCGGGACGAGCCGTGGCGCGTCAATTCGGGTGACGATGCCTGGCGCGGCGGAGAGCACTTCGCGGACTGGCCGGAAGCCTCCGCGGGCCCCGAATACTGGATGTTCAAGCGGGCCGCCGACGGCGAGTGACCGCCACGAAGTAACCGCACGGTGCTCTCCAACCGGGGCCCGGCCTCACGCGTGAGGTCGGGCCCCGTCGCTTTGATGCCACCGCTTGCGAGAGTGCACCCGGCGGGATATGCTGCCAGCCGTTTCGCCTCCCGACCACGTCCCTAGTCATCTGTCACTGGAGTTCCCTCATGTCGAGTGTCACGACCGCCCGCGCGCTCACCTCGCTGCTCCTCGCCGTTCCCTCAGCCGTATCGCTGCCCGCGCAGAAGCCCAGACGGAGCCCCGTGCATTCGGATTCGACCCGCGCGCTGGCCGCCACCCCGTCCGACCCCGCCCTGCGCGCACTCCACTGGCGGCTCGTCGGCCCGTTCCGCGGCGGTCGCGTGGTGGCGGTGGCGGGCGACCCGGTTCACCCGCTGACCTTCTACTTCGGAGCCGTGGATGGCGGTGTGTGGAAGACGACCAACGGCGGCGAGACGTGGCGCAACGTGAGCGACGGCACGTCCGACATCGCGTCGGTAGGCGCGATCGCGGTGGCCCCGTCCGACCCCAATGTGGTCTACGTGGGCGCGGGCGAGGCGGATTGGCGGGAAGACCTGACACACGGCGATGGGATGTGGCGATCGACCGACGGCGGCGAGACGTGGCGCCACCTCGGACTCGACGATACGCGCCACATTGCCGTGGTCCGCGTCGACCCGACCAACCCGGACATCGTCTACGTCGCCGCCATGGGGCACGCGTTCGGACCGAACGCCGCACGCGGCGTGTTCCGCTCGAGTGACGGGGGCAAGAGCTGGATGAAGGTGCTGTTCGTCGACGATTCCACCGGCGCGATCGATCTCGCGCTCGATCCGTCGAACGCGCGCATCCTGTACGCCGCGCTGTGGAAGAATCAGCGCTTCCCCTGGGGCTTCGCCGCCGGAGGCGGCCGGAGCGGGCTCTGGAAGAGCACCGACGGCGGAGACACCTGGACCGATATCACCGGGAGTCACGGCCTGCCACCCCGCTCCCTGGGTCGCATCGGCGTCACCGTGTCTCCCGCCAACCCGTCACGATTGTGGGCCAGCGTGGAAGCGCCGGACTCGACGGGCGGCATTTTCCGCTCCGACGACGCGGGCAAGACCTGGGAGCGGGTCAACGCCGACCAAAGGTTCATGATTCGCCCGTGGTACTTCTCGTTCGTCACCGCCGACCCGACGGACGAGAATACGGTCTACGCCCTGAACCTCGGCACGTGGCGATCGGTCGACGGGGGCGGGACGTTTTCGCGCATTCGCGTGCCGCACGGCGACTGCCACGTCCTGTGGATCGATCCGGGCAACCCCAAGCGCATGATCGAGGGAAACGACGGCGGCGGAACTGTCTCGTTCGACGGCGGGGAGACCTGGTCGACCCTGTACAACCAGCCGACCGCACAATTCTATCACGTCATTACGGACGATCAGTTTCCGTACCGCATCTACGGCGCGCAGCAGGACAACACCACCGTCTCGATCGCCAGTCGCTCCGATGAGGGGGCGATCACGCTCCGCGACTGGTACGACGTGGGCGGCGGGGAGTCGGGCTACATCGCGCCCCAGCCCGGCGATCCCAGCGTCGTATTCGCGGGGACGTACATGGGGACGCTCACCAGGTTCGACTACCGCACTAAGCAGGAGCGCGACGTCTCGGTCTGGCTCAACAACTACGATGGGCACGCAGCCGCCGACGTGCCGTACCGGTTCCAATGGACCTTTCCTATCGTGTTCTCACCGCACGACCGCAACACGCTGTATGCGACGGCCCAGAAGGTGTTCCGGACCACGGATGGTGGGACCCACTGGCAGGCGATCAGTCCCGACCTCACGCTGCACGATCCCGCCACGCTGGGCCCCGTGGGCGGCCCGATCACCCGCGACATGACCGGCACCGAGTGGTACGCGACGGTCTTCACGTTCGCGGAATCGCCCGTGAAGGCCGGCGTGCTGTGGGCGGGGTCCGATGACGGGCTGGTGCACGTTTCGACGGACGGCGGCACGACCTGGCAGGACGCGACGCCCAAAGGGCTCGGCAAGTTTACCCGCATGAGTATCATCGAGCCCTCGCATGTCGACGCGGCAGTCGCGTACCTCGCGGCGAACCGGTACCAGCAGGACGACTTTGCGCCGTACCTCTACAAGACCGCGGACTACGGCAAGACCTGGGTGAAGATCACGACGGGCATCCCGGACGGGGCGTACACCCGCGCGATCCGCGAGGACCCGACCCGGCGCGGGCTGCTGTTCGCCGGCACCGAGATGGGGATCTACGTGTCGTTCGACGACGGCGCGCGCTGGCAATCGCTGCAGCTCAACCTGCCGCGTAGCTCGGTGCGGGATATGGCGGTCCACGGGAGCGATCTGATCGTCGCCACGCACGGCCGCGCGTTCTGGGTGCTGGACGACATCTCGCCGCTCAGGCAGCTCCAGCCCGCGGTGCGCGGTTCGGCCGTCCACCTGTTCGCACCCGATCCCTCGGTGCGGTTCGCCGGTGGACGGAGCACCCGCCCGATCCCCGCCGTGGGCGAGAATCCGCTGCCGGGAGCCGCTGTGACGTACTGGCTCAAGGAGCGACCCGCGGGCGAGGTGACGCTCACGCTGCTCGACAGCGCCGGCGCGATCCTCCGGACCTTCACCGGTAAGGCCGACTCGAGCGCCCGGGACGACAGCGCGACCTACGCGCCGAGCGATTCGGCGGTGCCGGCGCGCGCCGGGACCAACCGCTTCGTCTGGAACCTGCGGGGACCCGACGCGAAGAAGGCGAAGGACATCGTCGTGGACGAGGGCATGATCGAAGGTCCGGTGGTGCCGCCGGGCCGCTACGCCGTGAAGCTGACGGTCGGAGGGCAGAGCCTGACGCAGCCTCTGACGGTAGGGAACGACCCCCGCGTGGCCACGCCGACCGCGGACCTCGTGGTGCAGTACGCCCTCGCGCTGCGGATCCACGCGAGCATCGACTCGCTGGTCGCCGGGCTGGATCGCGTCCAGCAGGCCGAAACGCAGCTCGCCAGCTGGACGGAATGGACCAAGGGCCGGCAGGAGGCGGCTCGGATCAAGGCGCAGGCCGACTCGCTCAAGGGCCGGCTCGAGGCCGTGCGCGGCCGCCTGAGCGAGCCCCACGCGCATGCCGACGAATCCACGCTGCACTGGCCGATTCAGATCTACAACCAGCTGTTGACGCTCAACGCCATGGTGCAGAGTGCGGACGCGGCGCCTACCTCGCAGGAGCTGGAAGTCTACGCCGAGCTCTCGGGCGGGCTCGACAAAGAGCTCGCGACACTCAAGACTATCGAGAACGGCAATCTGGCCGCATTCAATAGGATGCTGCACGACCTCAACGTGCCCGCCGTCGGCGCCGGAGGAGACAAGCGATAAATGGTCGCGATGGTGGCGTTGTTCGCGTCGTTGGTGACCGGCGCACGTGGCGACACGTTGTCCGGGCGCGTCGCGGACACGACCGGCGCCGCGGTCGCGGGCGCCACCGCGACGGTGGTAGAACTGCACCGCGTCGCGCGCACCGGGAGCGACGGAGTGTTTCGGCTCGCCGAGATACCCCCCGGACGCTACACCATGGCGGTGCGCGCGCTGGGATACGCCCCGGTGGCTCGTGCCGTGACCGTCGCCGGTCCCACCACGATCGACGTCACGTTGCGCCGGGCGCCGGTGTGGATCGAGCCGATCACCGTGACGGCCACCCGCGCCCCGCTCGACGCGCTTTCGTCCCCGCTCGCGAGCGACGCGCTGTCGGAGGATCGGCTGCGGCGCGAGCAAAGCGTGTCCCTCGCGCAATCCCTCGCGCAGCTCCCCGGCGTCAACGCGTTGACCACCGGGCACCAGATCGGCAAGCCCATCATCCGTGGCCTCACCGGGCCGCGTGTGCTCGTGCTCGAGGACGGCAGTCGTCTCGAGGATTATTCCTGGAGCGATGAGGACGGGCCGTCCGTGGACGCCCGGCTGGCGCAGCGGGTTGAGGTGATCCGCGGCCCGGCCAGCGTGCTCTACGGCTCGGACGCGCTCGGGGGGGTCGTGAACGTGCTCCCCGCCGACCTGCCCGACGCCAATGGCGGGCCGAAGTTCACGCACACGGGGTTCGAGGTCTCCGGTGCGTCGAACAACGCCGAGCTCGAGGGCGCCGCGCGCGTGGAAGGGGCGAGCGGGAGTCTCGGATGGCGCCTGTTCGGAATCGGCCGGTTCGCGAGCAACCTCCACACGCCCGCGGGAGAGCTCGACAACACCGGGTTCAACGCCCTCTCCGGTGAGGCGGCGATCGGCACGCGCGGGGCGCGCAGCGCCACCACGCTCCGCTACACGCGCTACGGCGGAGAGTTCAAGCTGCTCGAGGCCGAAGGACCCGCGGGCGGCGAGGAGGGCGGCCCGGAGCGCAGGCTGTCCGACGACCGCGTGCAGCTCGCCGGTGACTACCTGCTGGGCGGCCTGCGGCTCGAGACCAAGGCGCAGTGGCAGCGTCACTCGCTCATCGAGGTATCGGATACGGGGACGAGCTCGAGCGGAGCTCCGCTCGAGGGAACGGCGTTCGATCTCCTGCTCAACACCCTCACCGTGGACGTGCTCGGCCACCACACGGCCGGTCCGCGCGCGCGCGGCACGGTCGGCGTCTCGGCGCTCTATCAGGCGAACGACACGCGCGGTCGGATTCCGCTCGTGCCCGACGCGCGCGCCCGCGCGGGCGCGCTCTTCGCCTTCGAGGAGCTGGCGCTCGGACGTGTGAGCGTGGTGGCAGGGGGGAGGGTCGACGTCCGGCGTCTCACCGCAGATGCGAACCCGCTGCTCGGCCTCTCGGACCAGAGCCGCGACTACACCGCATGGTCGGGCACGGCGGGACTCGTGTATCGACCCGTCGCGGATCTCTCCCTCACAGCGAACGTCGGGCGCGCCTGGCGCGCGCCGACCCTGTTCGAGCTGTTCTCCAATGGAGAGCACCTGGGTGAGGCGCGCTACGAGATCGGCGACGCCCGGCTGCGCCCGGAAGCAGGTACCGATGTCGACGTCGGTGTGCGCTGGCAGAGCGAGCGGGTGCACGTGGAGCTCGCCGTCTACCGCAACGCCATCGGGCGATTCATCTACATCACGCCGACGGACTCGTTCGTCCACACGTCGTCCGTGGATTCGTTGCGGGTCTACCGGTACGTACAGGCCGATGCCCGGATGGTGGGCGGGGAAGCGGCGATCGAAGTCGCGGTGGCCCCACCCCTCACGCTCCACGCGCGCGCGGATGCGGTGCGGGGCACGAACGAGACCGCCGGTGAACCGCTCCCGCTCGTGCCGCCGGCGCGCGGGGCGATCGGGGCCGAGCTGCACCGGGGGTTTGGGGGGGTCGACCGCTCCTACGTGGGGGCCGAGGTCGAAATCGCCACGCGGCAGACCCGCCTCAATCCGCTCGACATCCCGACCGCCGGCTACAGCCTGCTCCACGTCTCGGCCGGCTTCGAGCGATCGCTGTTCGGACGGGTCGCCCAGATCGAGGTGGCCGTCCGAAACCTGACCGACGTGAGCTACCGGAGCTTCCTGAGCCGATACAAGGAGTTCGCGCTCGATCCGGGGCGGAACGTCACCCTGCGGATCTCGCTGGGAGAGTAGCGTGCGCTCTCGGATCGCCGTCGCCGCAGGCGTGGTGCTCGCCGCCGCGGCATCACCCGCCACGGCGCAGTTCCGACAGAAGGACTTCGACGCCTACGTCGTCAAGAGTCTCCAGACGCTCCAAACCCTGGGCGCGGCCGTCGCCGTCGTGAGGAACGGTAAGGTGCTGTTCGCGCGCGGGTACGGCGTGCGCTCCCTCGGCGACCAGAGCCCGGTGGACGCGCATACGCTCTTTCAGATCGGCTCCAACACCAAAGCCTTCACCACGGCGGCGCTCGCCATGCTGGCGGACGACGGCAAGCTCTCGTGGGACGATCCGGTGACGAAGCTCCTGCCGGGGTTTCAGCTGTACGACCCGTACGTCACCCGGGAATTCACGATCCGCGACCTGGTGACGCATCGCAGCGGCCTGGGACTGGGCGCGGGCGACCTGCTCTGGTTTCACTCCAACTACAGCCGTGCCGAAATCGCGTACCGCATCCGGTTCGCGCGGCCGGTCTCAAGCTTCCGCAGCCAGTACGCCTACGACAATGTGCTCTACATCGTGGCGGGCGAGTTGGTAGCGGGCGCCGCGGGCGCCGCCGGCGCGACCTGGGACGACTTCGTGCGCCAGCGCATCTTTGTACCTCTCGGCATGAGCGAAACCGGCACGACGACCGCGGTCTTCACGTCGAGCGCGAACGCGGCCACGCCCTACGCCATCGAGGACGGGCGGCTCCAGAGCGTTCCCGTCGACTCCGTGGCGAACATCTCGCCCGCAGGCGGCATCGCGTCCAACGTGACCGATCTCGCGAAGTGGCTGATCTGCCGACTCGACTCGGGACGGTACGCCGGAGGTCGCCTGTTCAGCGAGCGGCAGGCGCGCGAGATGTGGTCCGGCCAGACGATTCTGCCGATCGGGGACCCGCCCCCGCCGCTCGCCGCGTTGCGGCCGAGCTTCTCCGAGTACGGCCTGGGGTGGCGGCTGCGCGACTATCAGGGACGCAAGCTCGTATCGCACACCGGCGGGCTCGCGGGCATGACGTCGCAGATCACGCTCGTGCCCGCCGAGAAGCTCGGGATCGTCGTCCTCACTAATTCGGAGTCCGATCTGATGGCAGCCCTCACCTACCGCCTGCTGGACGACCTGCTCGCCGCTCCCCGCCCGCGGACAGATTGGGTCGCCGCGTTCGCGGAGGCGGCGCGCCTCGGGCGGGTGCAAGCCGACTCGACGGTGCGCGCCGCCCAGGCGACGCGCGACTCCGTGTCCCGACCGTCCCTCCCGCTCGAGCGGTATACCGGCCATTACCGCGATGAGCTGTACGGCGACGCGGATCTGGCGTTCGAAGGGGGCAAACTCGTGCTGCGATTCAGCCGGTCTCCCGCCTTCATCGGCGATCTCGAGCACTGGCAGTACGACACCTTCATCGCACGCTGGCGCACCCGGCACCTCGAGGACGCGTACGTGACGTTCGCGCTGAATCCGGACGGCTCCATCGACCGGTTCCAGATGGGGGCCGTCTCGCCGCTCGCCGATTTCAGCTTCGACTACCAGGATCTCCTGTTCCGGCCAGCCCGAGGAGCACCCGCGGCCGGAGGCGGGGTGGTGCGATGACGGCGGTGCAAGGCGGCCGCCGACGGGCGGCCCCGGACTTGGAGCCCGCGGATTTCCGAGCGCTTCTCGACCATGCCGCGGCCATTGCAACGGAGCATTGGAAACGCCAGCCGGAGATGCGCGCGTACACCCGCCCCCCGGAGGAGCTGACCGCGGCATGGCGCGCCGCGCCCCTGCCCGAAAGCGGGGAGACCCTCGACCGCGTGCTCGACAAGATCGCACGTGAGGTAGTGCCCTACCCGCTCGGCGTGGGTCAGCGTCGCTGGTGGGGGTTCATCAATTCCCCACCCCACCCGGTGGGGATCGCGGCCGAATTGATCGCGTCGACGCTCAAGAACAACTGCGCCGGGACGAGCCAGATGGCGGTCCAGGTGGAGCTGACGGTCATGGGCTGGCTGGCCCAGCTCGTGGGCCTGCCGCGCGGGAGTGGCGGCCTGCTCGTGAGCGGGGGCTCGATGGCCAACCTCGTCGGGTTGGCGGGGGCCCGCGAGGCCAAGCTGCCCGGCAGCCGCCGTCGCGGCCTACGCGGCGCCGCGCGCCAGCCCACCCTCTACGCGTCCACCGAAGCGCACTCGTGCATCCGCCGGGCGGTCGAGCTGCTCGGCCTCGGGAGCGACGCGCTGCGGCTCGTGCCGGTCGACCGCGAATACCGTATGGATGTCGGCGCGCTGCGCGCGCTGATGGCCGCCGACCGGGCCGCGGGACTCGAGCCGATCTGTGTGGTCGCAAGCGCCGGGGGACGGTGAATACGGGCGTGGTGGATCCGCTGGCCGCGATCGGGGACGTGGCCCGGGAGCAGGGGTGCTGGTTCCACGTGGACGGGGCCTACGGTGCGGTGGGCGCCGCGCTACCCGAGCTCGCCGCCCTGTATCGTGGCATGGAACGCGCTGATTCCGTCGCGATGGATCCGCACAAGTGGCTGTATGTCCCCTATGAAGCGGGCGCCACCCTGGTACGCGACCCGGCCACGCTCCGAGCGATGTTCGCGCATCGCGCGGAGTACCTGGCGCTCGAAGAGGACTCTTACCTCGAGGGACCGGTCTGGATCTCCGACCTGGGCCCGCAGCTCACGCGCGAATTCCGCGCCCTGAAGGTCTGGGCAGTGATGCAGGCGGTGGGCCTCGAGCGGTATCGAGAGCTCTGGCGCAACGACATCGCCGTCGCGCGGGAGATCGTCCGGCTGGCCGCGCGCGAGCCCCGCCTCGAGGTGCCGGCGGCGTCGGACCTGAGCTGCTTCTGTGTGCGATACGTGCCCGGCCGGGGTGACGCCAACGCGTTCAACCGTACTCTGCTCGATCGTACCCATCGCGACGGGCGGATGTTCGTCTCCGGGACGATGCTCGAGGGCCGGTTCGTGCTCCGCGGGTGCGTGACGAATTTTCGCTCGACGCTCGCCGATGCGGAGATTTGCGTGGCGACGATCGTGGAACTGGGCCGCCAGCTCGAGGAGGAACACGCCTGAACCGCGAATGGCAGCGCGACCCTCTCGCTCGCGCCCCGGTGAGACTCGCGGCGGCGGTGATCGCGTTGATCGCCGCCGCCGTGCTTCTCTCCTACGAGATTCCCCCCGTCCCCACCTGGTTCTACGTGTTCGCGTGGTATCCCACCCTCGTCGTGCTCGACCAGGTAGTCGTCCTGCTGAGGGGCGAGTCGCTGCTCGGGCGCCCCCGCGAGCTCGTTCTGATGCTGTGGTGGTCGGCGGTCATCTGGTTTGTATTCGAGGCGTGCAATTTTCGTCTCCAGGACTGGTACTACGTGTTCCTGCCCGCGAGCCGGTTCGAGCGCTGGCTCGGCATCACCATCTCGCTCGCGACGGTGGTCCCCGCTGTCCTCCTGGGTGAACGCGTGCTGGACCGACTCGCCGTGTGGCGCGACCTGCGCTGGCGGCCGATGGCGCTTCAGCGGAAGCACTTGCAGGTCGCCGGTTGGACGGGCTGGGGCCTGCTCGCGGCGGCGCTGGCCTTCCCTCGGCTCCTTCACCCGCTGACCTGGGGCGCCGTGTGGCTCATCGTCGAGCCGCACCTGTACGCGCGCGACCCGGAGCGCTCGTTGTTCGCCGACGCCCAGCGCGGGCGCTGGGGGCGGATCTCCCGGCTCATGGCCGCGGGGCTGTTCGCGGGCGTGTTGTGGGAGACGTTCAACTCGGTGTCGCGCGGCCGGTGGATCTATACGGTGCCGTTCCTCGAGAGTCTCAAAATCTTCGAGATGCCGCTCGTGGGCTTCCTGGGTTTCCCGTTCTTCGCCCTCGAGGTATGGTCGTTGTACCATTTTCTCACCTCTACGACCACGCGGCGGACGCTCATCGCCTCGGCGGCGTTCGCCCTGCTCGTGTTGGCCGGGATCGATCACTGGACCGTGAGCTCGACCGAGCCACAGCTGGCGGATCTGCCCGGAGCGCCGAACGCCGTGTTGTATCGAGTGCGCGAAGCGGGGTGGACCGACGTGTTTCGGCTCGCCCGGGCTCCCGTGGCCGAGATCGCTTATCGCGCGAACCTGAGTCCGAAAGACGCGCGCACGGTGCGCGACGCCGCGCAGGTCACGATTCTTCGCGGGATCGGCACGGCGCACGCGGCGAGATTGATCGGTGGCGGCATCAGCTCGGTGCCGGATCTCGCGGCCGCGACCCCCGACTCCGTCTGGCGTCTCGTGCGCGACGGCCCGCGACCCACACTGGCCGAAGTCCGGGTGTGGGTGCGGGCGGCGCGGAAGCAGGCGGGCGCTACGCCACCACGCGCTGCGCCGGTCGTACCGGACCCGACCCGGCGCGGGTCTTGATGATCGCCGCGGCGATCTCCTCCACGTCGGCCGGGGTGAGCTCGAGCGTCGCCGCACCGATCCACCCGTTCACCTGCTCCGGCGTCCGGGCGCCGACGATTGCTCCCGTGACGCCCGGCCAGGCGAGCGTCCAGGCGACCGCGACCGCCGATACGGTCGTGGCATGCCGCCGGGCGATCGGCTTGAGCGCGTCGCGCAGCGCGAGGTTCCTGCTCAGGTTCGGCTCCTGGAACTGCGCGCTGCGACGACGCCAATCATCGGTGGGGAATGCGGCGACTCGGGCGGCCGTGAAGCTCTCGGTGAGGAGGCCCGATTGCATCGGACTGTACGCGATGACCCCCGTGCCGTGCTCCGTACACCAGGGGATCTCGCGTTGGGCGGCATCGCGACGGATCAGCGAGTAGGGCGGCTGCAGCGAATCCACGTGCCGGATCGGCTCGCAGCGCGCCAGCAGCGCGACATCGAAGTTCGACACGCCCACCGCGCGGACTTTGCCCTGTTCGACGAGCCGGACCATCGCTTCCCAGGACGCTTCGACCGGCGTGCCGGTCTCGTCAGGCCAGTGGAACTGATACAGATCGATCCGCTCCACGCCGAGCCGCCGGAGTGACGCCTCGGCCTCGCGCCGGATCGATTCGGGCTCGAGCGTGCGCCGCGGATCCGCCATGCGGTCGCGCTCGTCCCACACGAGACCGCACTTGGTGAACACCAACGGGCGATCGTTCGGCGGCAGGCTGCGGAGGAGCCGTCCGACGACTTCTTCGGAGTGACCCAAGCCGTACACCGCCGCCGTGTCGATCCAGTTCACGCCCAGCTCGAGCGCGTGCCGCATCGTTGCGAGCGACTCGGCGTCGTCCTGCGGTCCCCAGCCGAACGCCCAGCCGCCACCTCCGATGGCCCAGGCGCCGAAGCCGACCGTCGTGATCTCGAGCCCGCTCGTGCCGAGCGGACGGGTAGGCAACGTCATGGGATGCTTCTCCTTTTAGTTCAACGTGATGGAATCAGCAGCACCTTACCGGTCGTCTTCCGGCCCTCGAGCTGGCGGTGCGCTTCCGCCGCCTCGGCGAGCGGGAACGTGTGCGCGATGCGCAGCTTGAGCTTGCCGTGGTGGACCCAAGCCAGCACGTCGGCGGCGCGCGCGAGGAGCTCGGCGCGCGTCGCGATGTAGTTCGCGACCGTCGGACGGGTCAGGTAGAGCGATCCCTTCTGGTTCAAAACCTGGGGGTCGAACGGCCCCACGGGACCGCTCGACTGGCCGAACAGCACCATCATGCCGCGGGGCTGCAGGCAGTTGAGGCCCTTTTCGAACGTGGTCTTGCCGACCGAGTCGTAGACGACCTGGAGGCCCGCGCCCGCCAGCCGCTTCACCTCCACCTCGAAGTCCTGCTCGGTGTAGAGGATTACGTCGTCAGCTCCGGCGTCGCGTGCGAGCGCGGCTTTCTCGCGCGTGGAGACGGTGCCGATCACGCGAGCTCCGCGGGCCTTCGCGATCTGGCAGAGCAGCAATCCCACGCCGCCGGCCGCCGCGTGCACCAAACACGCATCGCCGGGCTTGAGGGGGTACGTGCTGGTCGCGAGGTAGTGCGCGGTCATCCCCTGGAGCATGGCGGCCGCGCCCTGCTCGGCGCTCACCGCGTCGGGCAGCATGACCACCCGGTCGGCCGGCGCCACGGCATTCTCCGCGTAGGCGCCGAGGACGCCCGTGTAGGCCACGCGATCCCCCACCCGCGGCGCGGTCACCCCCGGGCCGACGGCGGTCACGGTCCCGGCGGCCTCCTGGCCGGGCGTGAACGGCAGTGGCGTCTTATAGTGTCCGGTCCGTTGGTATACGTCGATGAAGTTGATCCCGGCGGCTTCCACGCGGACGACCACCTGGCCGGGACCGGGCATGGGCGCCGGCACCTCCTCGAGCTGGAGTACCTCCGGCCCGCCCCAGCGGTGCACCCGTATCGCTTTCATCGCGCTCCCTTCCCGAGGCGAACGTTCCGCGGAACACCTGTGTTCCGCCGAGGGTTAGCTCGGGTATGAAAATCTCATTCATCGGACTCGGCAACATGGGTCTGCCGATGGCGCGCAACCTGCTCCAGGCGGGCCACAAGCTCACGGTTTACAACCGCACGTCCGCCCGCGCCGATGCCCTCGCGTCGCTCGGGCCCACCGTGGCCGACAGCCCGGCCGCGGCCGCACGGGGCGCCGACGTGCTGTTCACCATGCTGGCGGACGACGCCGCGCTCGAGAACGTGATGCTGGGCGATCAGGGCGCGCTCGGAGCCCTGCCCCGAGGCGCGATCCACGTTTCGCTCAGCACCATCAGTCCCGCCCTCGCGCGGTGGCTCGATGAGCGGCACCGGGTCGCCGGACAGACGTATGTCGCGGCGCCGGTGTTCGGCCGTCCCGAGGCCGCGGCGGCGAAGCAGCTTTGGATCGTGGCGGCCGGCCCCGCGGCTGCGATCGAGCGGTGTCGCCCCCTGTTTCTGGCGCTGGGACAAGGGGTCATCCTCGCGGGCGAAGCTCCACCCCGCGCCAACGTCATCAAGCTCGCGGGGAACTTCCTGCTCGCCGCCGCCATCGAAGCGATGGGGGAAGCCTTTGCCTTCGCGCGCAAGAACGATGTCCCACCGACCGATCTCCTCGACGTCGTCAACGGTCACCTGTTTCGCTCGCCGATCTACGAGAACTACGGGAAGCTCATCGCCGAAGAGCGATACGAGCCCGCGGGCTTCAAGCTCACGTACGGGCTGAAGGATATCCGGCTCGTGCTCGGGGCGGCAGACGCCGTCGCGGCGCCGATGCCGCTCGCGAGCCTGATGCACGATCGCTACATCTCGGCGGTCGCGCGCGGTTGGTCGGAGATCGATTGGGCGGGGCTGGCGCGCGTGGCGGCTGCGGACGCGGGATTGTGAATCGCGTCGAATGGGTGGCTGCCCACCCACCCGATCGTGTGTAGACGTTCGGGACGCTCTCGCAGTACACTGCGCCCAATGAGATCATCCATGTGCACGTGCAACCCCTGTCTCAATAAGCACCGGTCACCCGACCGACTGCGTGGGTTGCTCGTGTAGCTAGACCCGTTTTCGACGGATCGCAAACGCCCCCACGCCACTGACGACTGGGGGCGTTCGATTCTGAGGCATGATCACCGACTGAATTGGAGACGCATGATGCTTCGTTCCATAATGATTCGGCTTCCGTTGTTCGTCGCCATCTGTGGTATGCTCGCGGCCGCGCCGCGCCCGTCGGTCGTCCCGCCCCCCCCCTCGCGGCTGTCGTTCCGCACCGCGTTTGACGGCGTGGCAGCCGACGGCGTGCACTGTCTGTGGCAAGGGTGGGTCGACGGCGCCGCACGCGGCACCCTCACGCTCGCCCTGCGCCAGGTCGAGGACCCGGTTGCCGCAGCCAACCCCGTGTGGCACGTCGAGTCTCACTGGAGCGTGCGCGATACCGCCGACGGGGGAGAGCGCTCGTTCACTGCCGATCTCGAGGGCATGATCGATTGGAAGGCGGGCGGCGTCCGCCTTGCCGGTGTGATCACGGACGGTTGGGCGAAGGGAGCGTGGGTAGAAGTTACGGGGCGACTCGTTGCCGGAGACCTGGCGGGAACGGTGACGATCTCGCCCGCGCTCGTCCGCCGATGAACCGATCGTTTCGGGCGCGTGCGGGGCTCTTGGCGCTCATGTGCGTAACCGGGCTCGCCGTCGCCGGACGGGTGGATGCTCAGGGGACGGCTGCATCGGTGGGCGCGAAACCAGACGACGCTCCCCGTGCGCTCGTGCTCTCAGACCAGGCGCGGCGGTTTCTGCTGCTTCAGTACCGGGGGTACCCGACGGAGTTCATGGGCTGCATGATCGGCTCCGTGAGGGGGCGAGCGGTGGTCGTGGATCGCATCGCGCCTGCCGACGTCGACCCCGCGCAATCGACGGCCACCTGGGTAGTGCCCCGTCAGACCTGCGAGAGCGCCGGGTGGACGGGGACCGTGGGAACGATCCACAGCCACCCGTCCGCGGAGCGATGCTGGTATTTCTTCCCGCGCACCGGGGTCCCGAGCTCCGATGGAGTGTCGTTCCTCTCGACCGCCTATCCGGTGGACGCGATCATGTGCGGCGACCGGATCGTGTGGATCAATCGGGCGCTCGCCGAGCAGGAGCTCACGCTCACCCGCCCGCGATCGCCGGAATGACGGTCACTTCGTCCCCGTCTTGGACGGGCGCCGCGAAGCCTCCGCGGAAGCGGACGTCCTCGTCATTCAGGTAGAAATTCACGAACGGATAGGGCTTCCCCTGGTCGTCTCGGAGCCGCGGGGCGAGCGTGGGATAGCGCGCGGCCAGGTCGGCCACCGCCTCGCCGAGCGTGCGGCCGTTCGCCTGGATGGTCCGAGCCCCGCCGGTGTGGGCGGCGAGCACTGAGGGCAGGTTTACGGTGACGGACATGTCAGCTCCTTTCCTCGACCAACGGGATCAGGTCGCGCAGCCGGGGCGCGATCACCGGAGCCTCGGGGACGGCGTCGAGCACCGCCTCGAGCGTTTTCAGCCCGTGGCCGGTGATGCACAGCACGACCTCGTCGTCGGCGCGGAGGCGGCCCGCGCGGGCGAGGGCGAGAGCCCCGGCGGCCGTGACCCCGGCGGCCGTCTCCCCGAACACTCCGACATCCTCCGCCAGGAGGCGGACGCCTTGCACCAGCTCGGCATCGCTCACCGCCGCGCCCCATCCCCCCGTCTCGCGCATCGCGCGCGCGGCGAACAGGCCGTCCGCCGGGTTGCCGATCGCGAGCGAGCGGCAGATGGTCCGTGGCACCTCGGGTTCGAGCGCGCTCCCGCCGCGCTCCAGCAGTCGCACGATCGGCGCGCAACCGGCCGCCTGGGCGCCGTACAATCGCGGCGGCTGGCCGTGAATCAGGCCGGCTTCGAGAAACTCCCCGAAGCCCTTGCGCAGCTTGGTCAATAAGGAGCCCCCCGCCATCGGCGCGACGACCGCCGTCGGGAGGCGCCAGCCGAGCTGCTCCGCGATTTCGTACGCGACCGTCTTCGAGCCCTCGCCGTAGTAGCCCCGCAGGTTCACATTCACGATGCCCCAGCCGAAGCGGTCCGCCACCTGGGCACAGAGCCGGTTGACGTCGTCGTAGGTTCCGCGCACCCGCACCAGCCGGGCGCCATAGACGCTCGTACCGATGATCTTGCCCTGCTCGAGCTCCTCGGGGATGAAAATCCACGCCTTGAGGCCTGCGCGGGCGGCGTGGGCCGCCACCGCATTCGCGAGATTCCCGGTGGACGCGCAGCCGATAGTCTCGAGCCCAAAGGCCGCGGCCGCGTTGATCGCCGCCGCCACCACGCGATCCTTGAACGACAACGAGGGATGCGACACGGTGTCGTTCTTCACCCAGACACGCGCCACACCCAGACGCCGCGCCAGCGCCGGTGCTTCGACGAGCGGCGTGAACCCGGTATCGAGCGACCACACGGGATCGCCGTCGAACGGCAGCCACTCCTTGTACCGCCACAGCGACGGCGCCCTGCGGCGGATCGTCTCGGCGTCGGGCAGCGCGCGCCCGGCGTCGTACACGGGGTCGAGTGGACCGAGGCACAGCTCGCAGATGGCTACGGGAGCGGGACCGCGCTCTGCGCCGCAGTTGCGGCAGCGCAAGGGCCGGGCGGTGAGCGGCAGGAGATCGAGGCTGGACGACGTGGCCGACATAGGATCCTCAAACAAAAAACCCGGGCCAAAGCCGCGGGCGGTCGCTTTTTAGCACCTTGTTTAACGTGGCGGCAATACGCGGCAAATCACCACGGGTGTCTCGATTGTGACTCTGAAGATATCTCTGGTACCTGCCGGGTCAAGCGGGTACGGGCGCGAGCGTTCCCACGAACCTCCGGATCGCTGCGAGGGCGCGCTCGAGCTCGGCAGGCGCGGTGGCGTAACACAACCGCAGGTGACCCACCCCGCCCGGTCCGAAGGCCGTGCCCGCCAACACGGCCGTATGCTGCTCGGCCAGCAGGCGCTCCGCGAACGACTCGCAGGTGAGCCCGGTCCGCTCGAGCACCCCGCCGATGTCCGGGAAGCAGTAGAACGCCCCCGCCGGTGACGCGCAGCGGATGCCGTCGATCGCGTTGAGTCCCTGCACCAGGAGGTCGCGCTTGGCCTTGAGTCCCGTGACCATACCGGTGACCGCATCTTGCGGCCCCGTGAGCGCGGCGATCCCTGCGTGTTGCACGAACGTCGCGGTGCACGAGACGTTGTTGATCACCAGTGTGGTCATCGAATCGGTGAGCCACGCGGGCATCACGCCGTACCCCAGCCGCCACCCCGTCATTGAGTACGCCTTCGAGAAGCCGTCGACGATCACGGTGCGCTCCACCATTCCCGGAAGCGCCGCGATGCTGTCGCAATGGCCGTCATAGCGGATCCGGCCGTAGACCTCATCCGCGATCACCCAGAGATCGTGGCGTTGCGCGAGCTCTGCCAGTGCCTCGAGATCGCGGGGCGTGGCCACGCCCCCGGTGGGGTTGTGGGGCAGATTGAGGATCAACGCGCGTGTGCGCGGGGTGATGCGCTCCGCCAGGCCCTCGAGGTGCGGGGCGAACTGGCGCGACTCGTCGAGTGGGTAGTACACGGGCCGCCCGCCCGCGAACCGCACGACGGATTCGTAGATCGGGAAACCGGGGTCGGGACAGAGCACCTCGTCCCCGGGCTCGATGAGCGCGAGCGCCGTGCAGAACAAGATCGGTTTGGCACCCGGCGTGACCACGACGTTCTCCGCGGTCGCCTGCACACCGCGCATCGCCAGCGAGCGCGCGATCGCATCGCGCAGCTCCGGCACGCCGGCTGCGAGCGCGTAGCGCGTGAGTCCATCGCGCAGCGCGCGCACGCCCGCCTCCACCACGTGGGGAGGCGTGGGCATATCGGGCTCGCCAATCTCGAGATGTACGACCTTGTGCCCGGCCGCTTCGAGTCGCTTGGCGGCCCCGAGGACGACGTAGGCTTGCTCGGTACCGAGCGTGTCGAGACGTGCAGCGGAGCGCATCGCTCTACTTCGCCCGCTCCAGATAGACGCCTTCGCGGGGATCCACGCGCACCTTCTCGCCTTCAGAAATGAACTCCGGCACCTGCACCGTGACACCGTTGGACAACTTGGCGGGCTTGGTGCTCGCCGTCTTGGTGGCCCCGCGCATCACCGGGGACGTCTGGACCACGGTCAGCTCGACCACCGACGGCAACTCGATGCCCACGGGGCGGCCGGTCAACCACTCGACCTGAATGTGCATCTCGGGCTGCAGCCAGTCTCCGTAGTCACCCACCGCCTCGGCATCGAGGGTGTGCTGCTCATACGTCGTGGTGTCCATCACGTGCACGCCCCCCTGGTCCCGGTAGAGGACCTGGAACTCCTTGGTCTCGAGGGGTGCCTCGTCCATGAAGTCGGTGGCCGAGAGACGGGTGTCGAACGTGTTCCCCGTGATGAGATTGCGCAGCCGCACCTGGACGAACGCGCGCAGGTTGCCGGGGGTTCGGTGCGTGAACTCCATGACGCGGCAGGGCTGGCCATCGATCAGAATCACGTGGCCACGACGGATATCGGTCGCTTTCATCTGGTACGCTCCAAAAGACCATCCCCTAAAAACAAACGGCGCGGGCATGAACCGGAAGGCCCGCGCGAGGACCGGAAGATAAGCGGGTTGGGAGCAGGGTCAACGGGACGCGGCGAAGTCGGCAACCGACAGCGGCCGCGTCAGATACCCGACCCGGTCCCGCTCCCACCACGCGCCGGTCCGCGCGCGCACCGAGGGCGAGGCGAAGCGGTATCGGTAGTACACGAGCCGCACGTACCTGGGCGGCCGCGCCGGAAACGGGTTCTCCCCGAGCAGCTCCAAGACCTGGGGCGTGCCCTCGAGGATGTTCCGCAGGAGGGGCCAGAGCCACGCTTGCGCGCCCGCCGGGTCGAGCCCCGCGAACCACATCTGCCAATCGAGCCGCGGCATATGCGGCGCCATGAACCTGGGTCGACGGGCGACGTCGCCCGGCTTCCACGGGAAGCCGTACTCGCTCCAGTGGAGGGTATCCTCGCTGCCTTCGATCACGATCTCGGGCCGCTCGGTGGTCATCACGCGGAACAGACCATATCCGTTCACCGAGCGGAGTGGCGCTACGGCGTCGAGCAATGGATTCTCGAGTGGCCGGCGCACGCCGGGCAGCGTCTGCGCGATCTCGCGGGCGAAGGCCAGCGCGGCCAGGACCGCCAGCACGGCTGCGAGACCGCGGACCGCGTACTGTCTCCAGCGCGGCTCCGGCTCGCCCGCCGTGAGCGCGAGCGGCAGCACGCGCCGCAATACGGCGTCGTCGAGGAGCGGCACGCATAGCACGATCGCCAGCAGGTTGAAGAACCCGTAATTTCCCGTCAGCGCGATCGCGAGCTGGCCCGCGACCAGAAGGGCGCAGGCGGCGTAGCGCAGATATCGCCAGCGCTGCGGCGCGAGGATCAGCCAGGGAACACCGAGCTCGATCACGAGGATCGCGAGCGTCATGGCCCGGTGCAACCACTCGGGCAGCCATTGCGCGTACCAGGCGGGCCACGGTGGGAGCGGCTGCGTCCAGAAGTGGTAGTCGAGGGCCGTGAGGTGACGCCACGTGGGATCCCCGCTCGCGAGCTTCGTAGCGCCCGACAGCACCATGAGGCGGAACAACAGTCCCCACACGAGCCAACGCGCCGGCGCGAGTGGCGGCCGCTCCGTGGTCAGGCTGGGCACCAGCTGCGTGGGCGCGAACAAGATCGCGAGCAGCCCCGTCTCGAGCAGCAGCGCATCCCACTGGAACCAGAGGAATGTCTGCCCGGCCACGGAGAGGGAGAGATAGTCGACCCACAACAGCAGCAGCACGGGCACCTGGGCCACGCCGGCAATGAGGAGCAGGGCGAGCGCCACGCCGGCCCAGCAGAGGGCCTGGAGCGTCGCGTCGCTGGCGCCGAGCCAGCAAAGGGTGGGGAATAGCCGGTACGCGGCGGCGCCGTATATTGCGAACGCCCGTTCGAGGAACGGCCGGGCCGGGAGGAGGCCGTGCTCCCCGACGAGGCCCGTGACTTGCGGGACGAGCGAGAGGAACGCGACGAGATAGACGACGCCCAAGAGGCGCAAGAAGAGCCAGCGAGAGAGAACGTACGTCGGGCCCTCGATCCGGCGTGTGGCCCAAGGCTCGGTGACGTCTATCGTTGCCATTTTTCAGCAGGCGCGACTACATATCTGGAGGAAACCGTATCACGCCTTCCGGTGTAGCACCTGTCCAACACACAGCGGTTGCTCGCATTCAACAGCCGTGTGATCCACATCACGCTTGTTCAGGTATGAGGAGGTCGAGATCATGATTCGCACCAGCCGTCGCCTTGCGCGCGGCGCGTGGCTCCCGATCGCGCTGCTCGTCGCCGTAGGGTGCAAGCAGGGGCCGACACCCGAGGTGCAGGCGCGCCTGGACAGCCTGTCTCAGGCGTCGTCCCAACGCGACCGCCTGATGCAGGAGGTCGCCGAGAACACCCGTCTCGTGAGTGAGATCAGCCGGGAGCTCTCGAAGGTCAACATCCCCGCCCGTCAGCTCAAGGTGTCCGCCGAGTCGCCGCTGCGCGCGTCGCGCGACACGCTCATCCAGAAGATTCATTACATCAGCGCGCGCATGAAGGACATCGAGCCGCGGCTCAAGGCGAGCGAGCAGCGCATCAAGGAGCTCACCACGCTCTCCGACAGCCTGCGCGACGCGCTCGGCTCTACGATGCAGAATCTGCAGGGCGTGATCGACAATCAAAAGGAACAGATCGACGCCCTCACGCTGCAGGTCGAGACGCTCACGGCGGAGAACGTGGCGCTGAAGGACACGCTCGAGAACATGTCCACGATCAACAATACGGTCTACTACGTCGTGGGCACCAAGGATGAGCTCGAGCAGAAGGGGGTCATTCAGGAGGAAGGTGGGGCGCGGTTCCTCTTCGTCCTCTGGAAGAGCGGCAAGACGCTCGTCCCCGCGCGCAACCTCGATCCCGGCGCGTTCACGGTGGCGGACCGGCGGCACTTCACGGAGCTGCCGCTCCCGGCAGCCGACAAAGAATACCGGATCGTGTCGCGCCAGGACACCTCGGCGCTCGACACGCCGCCGGACCACGACGGCAAGCTGATGGGGCACGCGGTGAAGATCGCGGATCCCGCGAAGTTCTGGGCCAACTCGAAGTACCTGATCATCGTCGAAGGTTGATCCAGCCGAACGAGCGGGGTGAGGCGCGCGGCGCTTGACCGGAACGGTCGACGTCGCTAGCCTCACCTCGTAGTGCATCAATCACCTGCTCGGGAGCCGGTCTCGAGAGCCCGGACCGGCCCACCTGTACCAGGCCAGCACCAGATGTGTGGCGGATTCAGTCCGTCCACGGCTGAGTCGGATCAGAGGGGAATACGGCCGTTACGGTACGCCCCGGGGGCGCGGGACTTGCGACGCCCCCGAGCCGGCAGCACGAACCGACCAAGCGAGGGGGGCTCATGCACGGAGTAATCAGGCGGTATCGGGTGCGGTTGGGCACCGTGGCGCAGGCGGGTCACTATGCGGAGAAGGGGTTCCTGCCCATCCTGCGCGACATTCCGGGGTTCGTCTCCGGCCACCTGCTCGATACCGGCAACGACGTCCTTACCTTCGTAGCGCTGTTCGAGACCCCGGAGGGTGCCACGGCCGGGGTCCAGGCCTCGCGCGAGTGGTTCCGCGATGAATGGTCGTCGTTCCGGCCGCTGCCGCCCGAAGTGATCACCGGAGAAGTCCTCGCCGTCTCGAGCGCCGACCGCCGGAGGGTGGCCGACCGGCGTAGCCTGGCCCTGGTCGGGAGCTCGACGTGGACAGGGGGAGAGCGGCGGAGCGGGCTAGACCGACGCGTGGAGGCCCCGACGTTCGCCGCGGTCGGCTAACCTCGGCAGTAAGGCCTTTTGCGACGGGGGGTTGGGCGGGTTCCGCCCGGCCCCCCGAACGCTTTGAACAGGTCATTCACCCCGTAGTACGCTCGGCGACCCCTTCCGTCCTTGCCGTTCGGACTGTCTCTTGCCCGCCGATGTCCGTCGCTCGACGCCTCCTGCTTCGCGCCTCACGCAGCGCCTGGCTCGCGAGCCAGCTGCGGAACCGCGCGTTCTTCCGCCGGGCAGTCCGCCGCTTCATGCCGGGCGAGGAGCTCCCGGCCGCGCTGGCGGCCGCCGCCGACCTCGCTGCCGCTGGGATCGGCAGCGTGCTCACCCAGCTGGGCGAGCAGGTCGCTACGCGCCAGGAGGCCGCCCGGGTGCGGGACCACTACCTCGACGTGCTGGCCCACGTCCGGGCGCGACGGCTTCCGAGCGAGCTGTCGGTGAAGCTCACGCACCTGGGCCTTGATGTCGACCGTGCGGCCTGTCACGCCGATCTCCAGTCCCTGGCCCGCGCGGCGGCAGACGCTGGGTCGTTCCTCTGGATCGACATGGAAGAGTCGCGGTACGTGGACCCGACATTGGAGATCTTCCGGACCGTGCGCGCCGTCCAGCCGCGCGTGGGGGTGTGCCTGCAGGCGTATCTTCGCCGCACGCCCGCGGACCTGGACGCCCTGCTTGCGCTCGAGCCCGCGATCCGACTCGTGAAGGGTGCCTACAACGAGCCCGCGGCGGTCGCCTACCCCCTAAAGCGGGATGTGGACGCCACCTACTTGGCGCTCGCCGACCGCCTGCTCGACCGTGCCGCACGGGCGCAGGCGCGCCCGGTGTTCGGCACTCACGACCTCGGCCTGGTGAAGCGGATCCGGGAGCGCGCGACCGCGCTACACGTCGCCCCCGGGGGCTACGAAGTGCACATGCTCTACGGCATCCGCTCCGCGGAGCAGCGCGCGCTGGCGCGCGATGGCGTGCGGGTCAGAGTCCTGATCAGCTACGGAACGCACTGGTTTCCCTGGTACATGCGACGGCTGGCCGAACGCCCGGCAAACGTGTGGTTCGTGGTGAGGAATCTGGTCTAGGCCCCCGAGATTGCGCGGGTAAACCCGCGCGCATCGCGCCTTGAGCCCCGCGCGCATTGGCGCCAGCTTTCCAAGACCCATGCCCACGCGCACCCTCCCACCCCCGCTGACGCAGCTCGACCGCTGGCGGCGCGACACGCCCGGTTGCCGGGAGCGGATCCATCTGAACAACGCGGGCGCCGCGCTGATGCCCCAGCCGGTGCTCGACGCGCTCACGCGGCACCTGGAGCGGGAAGCCGCGATCGGGGGCTACGAAGCCGCCGACGAGGCGGAGCCGCGCCTGCGAGAAACGTACGAGCTGCTCGGCCGGCTGTTGGGAGCGGCCGCGAAGAACATCGCGATCGTGGAGAACGCGACGGTGGCGTTCAACCAGGCGGTGTCCGCCTTCGATTTCCGCCCCGGCGACCGCATCGTCACCACGCGTACTGATTACCCGTCGAACCAGCTCGTGTACCTCTCGCTGGCGCGCCGGGCGGGCGTCGAGACGGTGCGTGCGGACGATCTGCCTGAAGGCGGCGTGGATCCGGAGAGCGTGCGTCGGCTCGCGAGTCACCCGCGCACTCGCCTGGTCGCCGTGAGCTGGGTTCCGACCAATTCGGGGCTCGTGCAGGATGCGCGCGCAGTCGGGGACGTGTGCGCGGATCTGGGCGTGCCCTACCTGCTCGACGCCTGCCAGGCGGTGGGACAGCTCGCGGTGGACGTGGACGAGCTCAAGTGCGACTTCCTCGGCGGCACCGCCCGTAAGTTCCTGCGCGGCCCGCGCGGCATCGGCTTCCTGTACGTGTCCGACCGGATGCTCGAGCGCGGCGCGTTCCCGCTGTTCCTCGACATGCGAGGCGCAGATTGGACCGATCCGGATGCGTTTCGGTTGGCCGACGGGGCGCGGCGGTTCGAGAACTGGGAGTTCGCGTACGCCCTGGTGGCGGGCATGTGCGAGGCAGCGCGATACACGCTCGATGTGGGGGTCGAGGGTCAGGAGCGTGCGCGCTCGCTTGCCGCCGTGCTGCGCGAGCGGCTCGCGAAGGTCCGCGGCATGCGTGTGCTCGATCGCGGCCGGGAGCGCTGCGCGATCGTCACGGTGGACGTGCGGGGACGGGACGCCGTCGCGCTCGAGCTGGCGCTGCGGCAGCGGGGCATCAACACGAGCTCTACCGATCGCAAGTCGGGCGTGCTCGACATGGACGAGAAGCGCGCGAGCACGGCACTCCGTCTCTCGCCGCACTACTACAACACGGAGGACGAGCTGGAGGCCGCCGTCGCGGCCGTCGCCGAGCTGGCGGGCGGGTGACCATCCCCCGTCCGGGTAAGATCGTCGGCGTGGGACGGAACTATCGCGACCACGCGTCGGAGCTCGGGAACACCGTCCCGGCCATGCCGCTCCTGTTTCTCAAGCCGGCCACCGCCGTCATCGGCGACGGGGCGGCGATTGCGCTGCCGGCCGACTCGACCCAGGTCGATTTCGAGGGGGAGATCGGGGTGGTGATCGGCTCGCGGTTGCGGCGCGCCACGGAGCAAGAGGTGCGCGCCGGCATCGCCGGGATCACCTGCGTGAACGACGTCACGGCGCGAGATCTCCAGCGGACGGACGAGCAGTGGACGCGCGCCAAGGGCTTCGACACATTCTGCCCCCTGGGCCCTCGCGTCGTGCCCGTGGATCCGAGCCGCTACAGCGACCTCGAGGTCAGGTGTCGGGTCAATGGCGCGGAGCGCCAGCATGGCCGCGCTCGTGACATGGTGTTCTCGATTCCGTTTCTGGTGGGATTCATCTCGCAGGTGATGACGCTTGAGCCCGGCGACCTGATCGCGACGGGCACGCCCGCGGGCGTCGGACCGCTCCACGCGGGCGACGTGGTGGAGGTCGAAATCCCGGGGGTGGGTGTGCTCCGCAATCCCGTGGTCGCCGAGCGGTGAGGCTCGCGTGCGCGCTCGGCGCGCTGCTGCTCGTGCCGTCAGCGGCGGGGGCCCAAGCGGTCCCCTCCAGCCAGCATGCCGTCGTAACGCAACTCCTCGGCAATACCGACGTGACGATCACGTACAACCGGCCCAACGCCCGCGGCCGAAAGCTGTTCGGGGGGGTCGTACCGTGGGACGAGGTGTGGTGCCCGGGCGCGGATCAGGCCACCGCGATTGCCCTCAGCAAGGACGTGCTGGTCGGCGGCCAGCGGCTCGCGGCCGGCAAGTACAGCATCTGGGCGATCCCGGACACCGCCGAATGGACGCTGATCTTCAGCCGGGCGGCCGACGTCTTCCACATCCCCTACCCCGGCGCATCCAGGGATGCGCTGCGGCTCAAGGTGAAACCGCAGGCGGGACCCTTCATGGAAACGCTGGCGTTCTACTTTCCCTCCGCCAACGCCGATCGCGCCCTCCTCAACCTGCAGTGGGGTGAGACGATCGTGCAGGTCCAGATCGAGAACACTCGCTGAGGAACGCGTCCAGCAGGCGGTTGAACACCCCCGGTTTGTCCATGTGGATCCAGTGTCCCGTCCCGGGCACCAGCCGGTGCGGTAGATCCCGCGCCAGCCGGTGCAGGGCGATTGGCGACTCGTTGAGGGCGGTGATCAGGGACAGCTTGGGACCCCGGTAGCGCTCGAGCGCCGGGATCGGCTCGAACGCCGATAGCGCCCGGAACACCTCGATGAACGTGCGCCGCGGGGTCTGCTCCAGGTCCCGAATGACCGCGGTTCGAACCGCGGGTACACCGCCTTCGGTGATCCGGGTCCAGTGCGCGCGGACCGTCTCGCCGTAGGCGGGGGAATCGAGCTCGGCGAAAAAGGTCGCGAGCATCTCGGCCGGAAGCCGCCGTTGGTCGCCGTTCGGGTCTACGAGGAGGAGCCCCGATATCCGATCGCCGAGGTCGGCGGCGCAAGCGACGGCCACGGCGCCACCGGCGCTGTGCCCCACCAGCACGAAACGCTCCAGGTCGAGGGCGTCCACCGCGGCCGCGACATCGGCGCCGATGGCCGGAATGGCGTAGTTCCCGTCGGCCGGTTCCGCCGACCGCCCGTGACCCCGGAGGTCGAGCGCCACGGCGCGGCGCCGTGGCCGCAGGTGGGCGAGCTGGGCCGCCCATTGCGTCGCGTTCCCGGCGAGTGAGTGGACGAACACGACCGGGTCCTCGTCGCGCGACTCGCCGCCGTCGTCTACATAGAGCGTCCCCGCGGGTCCCCGCACCGCGGTCATGGCTCGCCGTCCTCTCCCCCCGCGATCCGCTCGAAGCGGTCCCGAACCCGGCTGGCGAGCCGCTCGCTCTCGTCGAACTTCTTCTGCGCGTTGGACAGGTGGGCTCCCACGGTCTGAAACGCGGCCCAGAAGGCATCGAGGTGCTGACGCAGGCCGCTCAAGCGCTCCGCGATCTCGCGGGCGTGCCGCTCCACCTGCATCCCCTTCAGGCCGTGGAGGATGACGAGCAGGTACGCGTAAAACGTATGCGGCGAGACCGGGATCACACGGCGGCGCATCGCGTGACCCAGGACGCTCTTCGCATCCTCCGGGTCCTCTGCTCGCAGCACGGCCTCGTAATAGACGTTTTCCGCCGGGATGTACATCAGGGCGAAGTCGTAGGTGCCTTCGTCCGGCCGGATGTACTTGTCCGCGATCTCGTCGATGCGCTCTCGCAGCGAGCGCGCGAACGCCCGGCGCTCGCGCTCCGCTTCCGCTCCGCCGGCCGCGAGCATCCGCTGGCAGGCCTCGAGCGGGAACTTCGCGTCGACCGCCACCAAGCGGTCGCCCAACATGAGGACCGCGTCCACCCGCTCTCCGGAGCGGAAGGCGTGCTGCATCTCGTAATGGGAAGCCGGCAGGATCTGCCGCAGCAGCTCCTCGAGCCAGATCTCGCCGAGCGTGCCCCGCAGCTTGGGGACCTGCAGGAGCTGCTGTACCTCGGTGACCGAGGCACCCATCGCCTCGAGCCGTCTCGTGACTTCCGCCAGCGCGCCGAGCCGCTCGCGCACGTCGGACAGCACGCGAGTCTGGTCCGCGCTGCCGCGCAGGATCAGCAGCACGATCAGGGCGACGAGCACCACGATCGCGACGATCGTGACCGTCGGCAGCATCTACGCGCGACTCACCATGAACTGGCTAATCTAGGGACGGTAGGCCCGAATCCGCTCCCCGTTCCCGGTGGACGCGGCCTGGTGGAGGGCGCTACTGGCATGCTCGAGGAGCGTCGCAGGCTCGATGGGAGTCTCGTGCAGATCCGCGACGGCCTCATATCCCGCGCGGACCCTGAGTGGCGGGACGCCCGCGGGGCGGGGTCCGGCGCTCTCGACAACCTGCGCGAGACGCTGCGCCATTTTCTCGGCGCCGGGTGGAGCCGTGGCCGGCGCGAGCAGGGCGAATTCGGCGACCCCGAGGCCGCCCATGGCGTCGGACGCGCGTGCGCCAATCAGCAGGACCTGCGCCGCATACTGGGCGGCCGCTGGCACGCGGGCGGCGCTCCGCGGCGCTCCGGCGGTCTCGACCTCGATGCCGAGCGCGAGGCACGCGAGGGGCGCATGCCGCCGGACGGCGTCGGCGGTGAGCTCGCGCGCGCGCCGCTCCAGGCCGCTCACCGTATACAATCCGCTCGACGGGTTCACCGCGCTTTCCTCCAGCCGGCGGTCCGTCTCGAGCTTGAAGCGCGTCAGGGCATCGAGCTTGAGGGCCAGCTCGTCCGCGTTGAGCGTCAAGTTCAGGTAGTCCGACGCGCCGGCCTCGAGCGCCGCCAGACGCTGCTGCTTCGTGTCAGGCGTCGAGCTGACCATGATGATCGGCACATTCCATCGGAGTGCGACGTTATGGCGCAGGGCGCGGCATGCGGTGACGCTGTTCGTGTCCTGGAGGTTCGCATCCATCAGGATCACGTCGGGTTCGAGCGCGGGCGCGCGCTCGAGTAACTCGCTGCCACTCGACACCGACACGGCGCGGTACCCCAGCGGCTGGAGCGTGCTCTCGAGCGCGCGGTTGATCCACACGCCGGGGCTTGCGAGCAGTGCGAGTGGCTGGCGGATGAAGGGCATGCGTTGCGACGCGTCCGGTCCGAACGGCAAAGACACCTCTCCTCGTGTAGCGCTGGCGCCACACTCTAGGGAGCGGCCCAGTGTAAAGTCAATAGTTACTCTTCAGGTATGCCGTCCAAGCCCCTCCGGCTGTCCAAGTCGCGGTACCTCTCAGGCCTCCAGTGTCACAAGCAGCTGTGGTGGCGGGTGCACGAGCCGGACGCCCCGGAGCTCGCGCTCACCCCCGGCCAAGAGAACCTGTTCGCCCAGGGGAAGGAGGTCGGGGAGCGTGCCCGGGGCCAGGTCCCGGGCGGCGAGCTGATCGATCTGCCCTTCTATGAGTACGACAACAAGGTCGCGGCCACTCGGGAGGCCCTGAACCGGGGTCTGCCGGCGATCTACGAGGCCTGGTTCCTGGCGGAGGACACCTACGCCGGCGTGGACATCCTGGCCCGGGACCCCGGGGGCGGGGGCCGAGGGCACGTCGTCATCGAGGTAAAGGCGTCGAACAGCCGCAAGCCGGAGCACCTGCCGGACGCCGCGGTGCAGGTGTATGTCCTGCGCCGGGCCGGGCTCCAGGTGGAGCGGGCCGAGGTCATGCACCTGAATCCCGAGTGCCGGTATCCCGATCTCTCCAATCTGTTCGTGCGAGAGGACGTGACGGCGCTCGTCGAAGGCACCCTCATCGGGCTTTCAGACGAGCTCGAGGCCCAACGGCGGATGCTCGACGCACCGCTGCCCGACGTGCCGATAGGCGAGCACTGCTCTAGGCCGCACGACTGCCCGTTCATCCCGCGCTGCTGGCCCAAGCTTCCGGACCACCACGTGAGCAGCCTGTACCGCATCGATCGGAGGCGGGCGGTCGAGCTCGAGGCCGATGGTTACGCCACGATCTACGACCTCCCGTCGGAGCTCGAGCTTTCGGCGATTCACGCGCGCCAGGTCAAGGCGGTGCAGACCGGCCGGATGGTCGTGGAGGAGACACTCAAGAAGGCGTTGACGCAATTCGCGTCGCCGCTCGCCTTTCTCGACTTCGAGACCGTGAGCCTGGCGATCCCGCGCTGGGCGGGGTGCCGGCCATGGCAGCAAGTGCCGGTACAGTTCAGCGTGCACGTAGAGGAGCGCGGTCGGGGGCTCACTCATCACGAGTGGATCGCCGACGGGCCGGGCGACCCGCGACCGGCGCTCGCAGAGGCGCTCGTCGAAGCGTGCGCCGGGGCGCGCCGGGTGGTGGCATACTACGCGAGCTTCGAGCGCGAGTGCATCCGACAGCTCCGCGAGGCGGTGCCGCAGCTCGGGCGCGGGCTGGAGCGCATTGAACGACGCCTCGTGGACCTGCTCCCGACGGTGCGGAACCACGTGTACCATCCCGACTTCGGCGGCAGGTTCAGCATCAAGAAGACGCTCCCGGCGCTCGTGCCGGGCCTGTCGTACTCGGACTTGAAGGTTCGGGACGGCGAGGTGGCGACGGTCGAGTTGCAGCGCCTGATGCTCGCGGGCACGGAGCTGCCCGCGAGTGAGCGCGCGGAGCTGCGCCAGGCGCTGCTACGCTATTGCGAGCGCGATACGTGGGCGATGGTCAAGATGCTCGAGAAGCTGCGAGGCCTGGTGGCGGATCAGCT